>SDBU01002195.1_pt1 | contig 26480 bp, 26 predicted proteins | sample 2277071 | NCBI WGS metagenome assembly SDBU01 (sample SAMN10397929, study PRJNA504765) | marine sediment metagenome | isolation source: marine sediment core GS08_GC12, 126 cmbsf | place: Arctic Ocean: Gakkel Ridge, Loki's castle | collected 2008
GTACTATCCATCTCCAGCGCCTTGCGGAAACAGTCATAGGCGCGCTTGTAATCGTAACGATCTATCAACTGCAAGCCCTCGGCGTAATACTGCAACGCGTCCATCGACTCCGTACCGCCCTGCTGCAAGCTCTGACGCGCTTCCTTAGTCAGAGTCAACTCCAATTTCTTCGCCAACTCCTCCACCAGCTTTCGCTCTAACTTGGTGAAGTCGGGCCGCCCTTCCTCGATCACCACCGTCAATATCCGACCCGTCTCCACGTGCACCACCCGGGCCGTCATCCGGGCATGACGATCATCAAATTGCGTGATGCTGCCAAACACCATCAAGTGTACTCCCAAGAGCTTGCCTGCCGCCACCGCCGTGGCCGCGTCAACCAGGCTGTCCCTTATCCACCCCTGCTCCTTAATGAGAAAGTCGATTTGGCTGCGCTCCACCACGTCCAACTCGCCAAACGATGAAAAATGATACACCAAAAACTCCGACAGCGCTCCGCCTACCAGACGGTTCTTCTCGATATATTCTCCGATCGAATAGTTCACAAACGGCAAGAACGCTATCGTCCGAATCTCCGAGGTACCATCCCGAGGACAGGTCAATACATTACGCGCCCGCTTGATACCGTACAACACATCACACAACTGTGACGGCCAGAACTCCTGCGGCAAACGATTCAAACAGAGACCCACCTCGGCGATCCGCTCCAGGTAACCGAAGGCCGTGTCCCTGTAATTCGAACCACGGGCGTAGAAGCACAAACTCAGCAACTCAAACACCGCGATGCTGTCACGAGACGTAAGGTCACCGCTTCCGAGCAATACCTGACCGATACCAATCGCATCATCAAACTGACCACGGACATACTTGCCATAGCCGGCCGTTACCTGATCCAGCACCGGTTCCGCACCCCGGACCGTCGAGCCAGGAAGCACCAGCAAACACAAAACGCCGATAACGGGTGATACCAATCTCTGAACCCACATTCGCATAATCGGACTCTCCTCTCTGTTTAGACAACCGCCTGCAAATATACGCGCCAGGTGTGGTCTGTCAAGTGGGCGGCGGGAAAAACTGCCGGCCGCGAACCACCGCCGAAATAAAGACAGTTTCCCGTTGAATAAGTTGGCATCTTTTTACGTATAATAGGCTGAACCAGGAAAGGACAGATATGTCAGGTGCGATTGTAGCCACATCAGCGGGTGCCTCGGCGGCCGCCGCCGCACGAGCTCGGCGGATCCGCATGATGCAGGAGGAGGAAGACATGACGAGATACGAAAAAGATGATCTGGAGGGCTGGGAGTTTAAGATCGTTCGCTCGCCACCAGGAAATTCAAGAAGTACCAGGTCGTCCAGGAGGTTTGCCGGAAGGAAAGCAAAGCCGGCTGGGAACTGGTGGAAAAGTTTGATGACTCCCGGATGAGGTTCAAGCGAAAAATTGAGAATCGTGCCAACGACCATCTGCTTGAGGTAGATCCCTACCGCTCCACCATCGGTATCAGCGAAGGCAGCCTGGGTGGTATAATCGCGGGAGTTATCATTGTCATAATCGGGGTGGGAGTGCTGGTAGCGCTGCTGTTAAAGAATTAGTCGGAGGATGATACACATGATTCGATCCTGACGATGTTTGGTTATGGTGCCGGTTGTGGTTGCTGTTATTCTGGCTTGCTCCTGCAGCAAGGAAGACGAGGAAGACGGTATCCTCGACGGCGGACAAACCGGGTCGACCGGGCAGGGCGAACAGGTAACGCTGGACCATGTCGATGGTCTGTATGCCGTCGATAGTTTACGGACGGGTGTGGCGATCCGTTTTCATATCCGTCTGAACAATACAACTCCCGACACGGTTGCAGCCTTCTCGCACGGTTTCGAAGTATACTCTCCCAACGGTGCCCGGTGGGGAACAACTACTGCCGACGTCACCGCGGACCTGATCCAGACCCTGTTCGACGGCGGTATGTTTGTCAGGCCTATCAACACTTCCGGGTCCGCCAGTGACACTATCGGCGTGGGCGGATTTCGGATTACCGGTCTCGGTCTGGTTCCCGGGTTTGACGACGTTGCCTTCTCGGTGGGTATCGGCCCCATCGATCAGGTCTATCACGGCCGGCTGGTCTGTCTCGATTCGACTTTCTTCCCGCCGGGTGGAACCTGGCTCTGGGCAACCACCGGTATTAATACTAACTATTATCCTGACTGGGATGGCGCCCATTGCTTTTGGATTATCAATCCTGCCGCTATGAGTAACAAGTCACTTCCACCTGACGTGTCACGATAACCATCTACTGCAGCCCGGTAGGTCAAAACCCCTGCGGTTTTGCATCTTTGTCTTCCGGCCCGGTCGCGGGAGCCAAAGACAATATTTTTCTACAAAAGGGGTTGAATTCTGTGACGATATTTGTTAATAAGAGAAGATATGTATTTTTCGATTGTCTCTTTTTGTTGGAGGTTGCACCATGGCTAATATGAGTTCGGTCAGCAAGGCCGGTGTCGGGTTCTCCCGGATGCCGGATGATGTTATATACGAATACGACAGTACTTTTGGCGCCAATCATTACAGTCGTCAGAAACTGGTAGTGCGCCGGGCGGAAGGCATCTGGCTTTATGATGTCGAGGAGAAAAAGTACCTGGACTGTCTGGCCGCCTATTCCGCAGCCAACCAGGGTCACTGTCATCCCCGCATAGTTCGGGCGCTTATCGAGGCGATGCAGGGTGGCTACTCATCGGTGATTTCAAATGTGGTCTATACTGATTCGCGGGTGTTGTTTTTGAAAAAACTCTGCGAACTGGTGCCGCAGATGGGACCGCGCTTTGGTACTGACGGCAACAAAGGTCTCTGCAAAAACGGCGGTGTGGAGTCGGTCGAGACGGCCATCAAAGCCGCTCGCTACTATGGCTACAAGGCCAAGGGCATCCCCGACGGCAAACAGGAGTTGATTGTTTTCCACGACAACTTCCACGGTCGGATGATCTCTGTCGTTTCCTTCTCCTCCTCGGAAAGCTATCGCCAGGGGTTCGGGCCGCTGACACCGGGGTATAAGTTAGTCGAGTACGGTAATCTACAGGCGGTCGAAAAGGTCATCACAAGAAACACCTGCGGCATTCTGGTGGAGCCGATGCAGGGCGAGGGCGGAATGAACATCCCGCCGCAGGGATTCCTCAAAGGGCTGCGCGATCTCGCTGACCGGCACGATCTGCTGCTTCTCTTTGACGAAATCCAGGTCGGCCTGGGTCGCACCGGCAGGATGTTCGGTTTTGAACACGAGGGCGTTGTTCCCGACGGCATCATCCTCGGCAAGGCGCTCTCCGGGGGGCTGGTGCCGTTGTCGGCTTTTGTTACCAATACTACGATCATGGACATGGTTTTCGCGCCCGGGCGAGAAGGCTCCACTTATGGCGGCTACCCGCTGGCGATGGTGGCCGGCAACGCCGCCCTGGACGTCATCATCGAGGAGAAACTGGTCGACAATTCTGCCCGTATCGGTGCTTACATCAAGGACCAGATCGACCAGATAGCCTCCCGGTCACCGCACGTCAAGGAAGTGCGTGGACGCGGTTTGTTTGTCGGTGTGGAAGTCAAGAACGGCGATGCCATGTCGTTCTGCCACAAGATGCTGGACCTGGGTCTGCTGGCCAACGACAGCCACGGCCACACCATTCGCATCTCACCACCGCTCATCATCGACGAAAACGATGCTGATTACATTGTCGAACGACTGGAAAAGGTGCTGGTGGGGTAGGCCGACCGGACAGCCATAGTTGGTTTTTTTCTTGTAGGGCAGGTCTCTTCAGAGAAACCTGCCACTTAACATGTCACTTCTCTTACAAACGGTTGTACCCCACCCAACGGGTGGGTTAATAACGAAGGGGGAAACTCCACACCGAATCAAAACCCACCTGATAGGTGGGGTACAAATCCTGATGAATGGCGGAACTGGCAGGTCTGTTCCAGACCTTCCCTACCCGACTGACAGAACATAGCTGGGGCAGATGGGGACATCTGCCGCCCACATAAATCGCATCCTTCCGCACTACTCGATATATCGCAATTTGTCCGCCCCGCGATCCGAGAGAAAATGATAATGCAGATGGTCTATCTCCTGGCAGTAACCATTGTTGATAATGACCCGAAAATGATCGGTGATACCCAGTTTCTCGGCAATCAACCGGACATAGCGGTCCAGCATCGCCAGCGTTTCCGGCGGCGTTTCATAGTAGTTTCTGGTGACCACCTTGGGGATTATCAGCAAATGCACCGGCGCCCGGGGATAGTGGTCGGCGATAACAATGACGTTGTCATCCTCGAAGAATATCTTAGCCGGCAGTTCCCGGCTGATTATGCGCTCAAAAACGGTCGGCATGGAGAGAGTATAACAAACTCCTGAAGACCGAACAATCTGATTTTGCTCTCCCGCCCCACTTGCCAAACCGGCCCGTTTTCCTTAGCTTAAGGGTTGGGAATTGGTTGGAAAAAATATCGTTTGGAAGATAGAGGAGGCATGCCTCATGTCGGGTCATTCAAAATGGGCGACAATCAAGAGAAAGAAGGGTAAGGCCGATGCTGAGCGTGGTCGGCAGTTTACCCGGCATATCAAGGAAATAACGATAGCCGCCCGTGAGGGCGGCGGCGACCCGGACGGCAACCCCCGTCTGCGAACTGCTGTCGCGGCGGCCAAGGCGGCCAATATGCCGGCCGACAATATCAAGCGGGCGATCCAGAAAGGGACCGGGGACCTGCCGGGTGTTACTTACGAGTCAGTGGTCTACGAGGGCTACGGCCCGGCCGGGGTGGCGCTGTACATGGAGATAATGACCGACAACAGGAATCGTATCGTGGCTACAATACGCCATATCCTCTCCAAGTACGGCGGCAACCTGGGGTCCAACGGCTGTGTCGCCTGGATGTTTGACAAGAAGGGCGTAATAACTATTGAACTCAATGCCGTCGACGAGGACACCCTGATGGAGGTCGCCACCGAGGCGGGCGCGGAGGATATCACCACCGAGGCCGGTTCCTACGAGGTGATTACGCTACCGGAGGATATCGACACGGTGCGTACGGCTATTGAGGGCAAAGGCATTGCGATGGTCTCCGCCGAGGTGACTATGCAGCCCCAGAACTCCGTCAAGTTAGAGAAAGAGTCGCAGGCCAACTCGATGCTGAAAATGTACGAGTTGTTGGAAGAGTGCGACGACGTCCAGAAAATCTACGCCAATTTCGACATCGACGAGGCTCTGCTGGAGAAACTGGCGTAGTCAGTAGGTCGGAACCCCTGCGGTTCCGACAATGTGATCAAGCCTACTTGGGGCTTGACATTCATTTTGCCACGCCGCGAGTTGGTATGACCTACGGCCACTGAGTACCGGAATCGCCAACATGGTGTTTGAAACAAAGAATAAAGGTCCTTCTATGAGACGAAGATTGCTGATCGGAATGCTATGCCTGCCGTTTCTGTGCGGTTGCCCCGATGACCCCAGGGATAGGGAATTCTATGAGCTTGTCGAAACCTTTGGGAAATATGGGGACAGTCTCGGTGAGTTTGACGCACCGATGGGCTTGGTGTCGCGACGCTTTGGTACTGGAATAGGTTACCGGATATTTGTTGCTGATCACAATAATGGCAGAGTTGTAATCCTTCCCAGATTTGAGGAGATGAATCAGGACTCAATCAGGTACTTGACTGCAGCCCCGGGTGGGACAAGTGATACTATCTGGCCTGTCGGCGTCACAGTCACACAGTCGAACTACTACGACGTGTCTGCACCGGTTCCTGACAGTATGTATGTCTATGTCACCGACTCGCGCAATCATAGAGTATGCAAGTACGGTTTTGATAGTGACCTACGGCTATCTTGGGGCAGCTATGGCAGCGACACTGGCCAGTTCATCTCGCCAACGGGGATTGATATTGATTTCCAGGGAAACATCTATGTGGCTGATTCAGGCAACAACCGAGTACAGGTTTTTGACACACTCGGTAGTTTCCTGCGTATGTGGGGTGATTCCGGATCGTCACATGGCCAGTTCCGCGGGCCAATCGATGTGTCGGTTGGCTTCAAGGGTACAGCCTTCAGTTTCTTAGCGGTGTCAGATCACGGCAACAATCGTGTGCAGTTCTTTGATCGATCAGGCTCATTACTCCGCATTGTGAAGGGGGTTCCCGGTCCGGTTGGAGTAGGTTACGATGGCAGGTACCCGATGACGTGCGTGCTTAGTTCCTCAACGAGGAACGTATACTTCATTAGGGCATCTAGCACTACCGCGGCCAGCTACAAGCTTCCCGGATCCATGAATCCGTACGACGGCTTCCCGGGGTTTGGGATGGATGATATAACGATAACAGATATTTCCAGACATCAGATATTGGCCTACCTCACTACAGAAAGGTACTGAGCGGACGGATCAGCTATCTGCGATCGATGTGTGGAAGAAACCCACCTAAAAGGTGGGCCACCCGACCCTACTTTAACTAAAGCTCCGCAGATGGACATAACTTCGCCAAGAAACATTTGCCGCATTGCGGCCGGCGGGCGGTGCAGACAGCCCGGCCGTGGAAAATCAGCAGGTGTGACCAGGCAATCCAGTCTTCTTTCGGGACCAGTTGCATCAACTCCCGTTCGACCTTAACCGGGTCCTTCTGTTTCGTGAATCCCAGCCGCCGACTGATACGGCCGACGTGAGTATCAACAACGATCCCCTCAGCGATCCCAAACCCGGCGCCCAGAATTACGAACGCCGTCTTGCGGCCTACTCCCGGCAGCTTCACCAGTTCGTCCAGTTGCCGGGGGATGCGACCGCCATGGTCGTCGAGTAGTTGCCGGGCGGAGTTTTTGATAGCTTTCGCTTTGTTGTTATGAAAACCGGTGGCGTAGATGTCACGGCCGAGTTCTTTAAGATCGGCATCGGCAAAAGTCCGAAGCGAACGATACTTCCTGAAGAGTGATTTCGTCACCCGGTTGACGCGCTCATCGGTGCATTGTGCCGACAGGATTGTAGCCACCATAAGCTGGTGTACGGTTCGGAAATCAAGAGTACATTTGGCGTCAGGATAATGCCGTTTCAACAGACGGAGAACCTTCGTTGTTCGCGACTTTTGAGGTTGCCTAGTGTCACTCACGTCCGTCACAGCCCAGGGCAACTACCCGGTCGACATCATTGAGGTCTTTGAGAATAACGATTGACCGGTAACGATCATCGTTTTCGGCCAACTCTGCCACACGCTGAGACTGCCGGTAGCCGATCTCGAACATGATAAGTCCACCCTCAGCCAGGTAATCGGGAGCATCACGCAGGATTACGCGAATAGCGTCCAGTCCGTCTTCTCCCGCCAGAAGAGCTACTTTGGGATCAGCCAGCACTTCCGGAGGCAGAGAGTCGTATTCGCTGTCGGAGATGTAGGGGGGGTTGGAAAGTACCAGGTCAAACTTCTCGCCGGGGCGAATTTCTGCGAAGAAATCAGACTGACGAAACTCGATCTTATCCCCTACGCCCTGTGCCGTAGCGTTGCGACGGGCGATTTCGATAGCCTCCGGCGAGCAGTCGATTGCCAGCACCTCACACTTATCCAGTTCCGCCGCCACCGTAACGGCAATTACTCCCGAGCCGATACCGACATCCAGCACCCGCGGCTGGGCCGGCCCTTTCTCGCGGACAAAACCGATAGCCGTTTCACACAGAAGCTCGGTTTCGGGAGTGGGGACCATCACATCGGGAGTGACCAAAAATCTGCGGCCATAAAACCAGGACTCACCCAGGATGTATTGCAGAGGGTATCGTTCGGCCCGTCGTTTGAGAATTCCCTCGAGTCGTTCGAGGACGGCCACGGTCAACTCTGCCTCACCGCGCAGATACAGGTTGAGCCGATCAACACCGAGAACGTGGCACAGAATGAGTTCTACTTCGTTTTTAGCCTGTTCGATTCCAGCATCGGTCAGGACCGCCGCAGCGCGTGAGATAACGGCGGCAAGTCGGTCAGTCACTTTCACTGCGTTCGTGGTGAACGCACTCCAGACCTGTGGGCCGACAGCCGTTGCCGCACCAAACCGACGGTATACAGCAGTACCAGCAGTCCTATGAAGCTGTAGCAAACGGTGTAAGTCAAAGCCGGTGAGAATTGAATCGAATGCGGAATCAGGTATATAAACAGCACCAGCGGCAGCGCCCCCACTCCCAGCCAGCCCAGCACGCGGCTGGAATAGATGTCACGTCCCAGCTTGTTCCCGGTCAGCGATCCGATTCCGGCCAGTACCAGGTACAACAGATAGGCAAACAGGAGCTGCGTCTTGTTGTCGGTAGCGTCGGTACCGAAAGGCACTCCTTCCCAGGTAGTGTCAAAGGCATAGTGGTTCATAGCCATCCCTAAAGGGTAACAACCAAGGAAAGTGCACAGGGTCGCCAGAAAAAAATAGATTGCCATCGGCCGAGTACCGGTATTTTTTCCCACTACCGTGACGGCATGCAAAAAGCCCATTATCAGGAAGACGACCGTCAGCAGCATCATGGCGATGTGACCGGCGATAACCGGCCCGGGCACGTGTCCGATGAACTTCAGTACAAACGGCCGGCCATCGGGCTGCCTGAATCCGGCCCGGTAGCCGCCAACGTTGTCACGTATTTCAAAGTAGTAATACATACGACCGCCCCGAACACCGGCGTTAGCGACGGTATAGTAACGTCCGGACGCGGAATCTTCAAGCACCATCAGTATCCGAATGTAATGTCTCAACTCCGTATCAGAGTCCTGAGTTGATTTTGAAGACCTGAAATACAGATGCAGATCGGGCTGCATATCGCCGTTAACGGTGATCGTTATCCTGGCTGTACTGTCTTCGAGAGCTTTGGGCACGGTGGTCATCTCAAACGTAAAACCGTTCTCACTATGAGAGACAAATCGGGGGCGGCCCTCGGAACTGATCCTGGCCAGGTACAACAAACCGACGGCCAGAACCAGAGCGGTGATAATGCGTATGATTTTCATCGTTGTGACACCACCTCTTCCTGGAGTTTCAATTGCCTTTCCTGTTCGTGCGCCTGCAGGGCATCGACCAGCAGGTCAAGATCACCGTGGAGTATTACATCCAGTTTGTACAGGGTGAGTCCGATGCGATGATCGGTCACCCGGGACTGGGGAAAGTTGTAGGTGCGAATTTTGGCGGAACGATCACCGGTAGAAATCATCGAGCGGCGTTCCGCGGCAATTTTGGCCTGTTGTTCGGCTCTCTTCATATCGTAAAGACGCGCCCGCAACACGCGCAGGGCTTTGTTCTTGTTCTTCAATTGAGATTTCTCGTCCTGACAGGTGACCACGATTCCGGTCGGCAGATGGGTAATCCGGACCGCCGAGTCGGTGGTGTTGACCGACTGCCCACCCGGGCCGGAGGAGCGGTAGACATCGACCTTCACCTCGTTATCTTTGATGTCGATATCGACCGCCTCAACCTCGGGCAAGACGGCCACGGATACGGCCGAGGTGTGGATTCGTCCCTGGGTCTCGGTGGCCGGAACTCTCTGCACGCGGTGTACGCCCGATTCGAACTTCATGGTACCGAAGGCCTGATCTCCCTGAAGTGAGAATATGATCTCCTTGAAACCGCCGATCTCCGAGGGATGCGAACTGAGCACCTCCAGTTTCCAGTTTCTGTTGTCGGCATAGCGCTCATACATGCGGTAGATATCGGCTGCAAACAGACCGGCCTCGTCGCCGCCGGTACCGGCGCGAATCTCGACAATGGCGGCCTTGTCATCCTCGGGGTCACGCGGCAGCAGCTTCAGCTTCAGTTCCATTTCCACGGCCTCAATGTCAGCTTCATACGATTCCAGTTCTTCCTGAGCCATGGCGACCAGTTCCTCATCCTGGCTGCTTTTGATCACTTCCCGGGCTTCATCAATACCGAGTCGCATCCGGCGATACCGGCGTCCCACCTGCAGAATATCCTCAACGTGGCGACGCTCACGGCTGAGTTCGATCATCGCCTTGCGGTCGGAGAGAACGGCCGGATCGGTCATCTGACGGTCGATCTCCGTCAGTTTTTGTTCAAGTTTGTCAACGATGCCCAGCATGGCAGAGTTCCTTCAATCAAGACTCCATGGTAAACGAAATGGAAGTGATCGGCAAGCGAATATGAGCAACCAAGACAGCTAAGAAGCAGCCGCCCGCTCCACGGTCAGCTTTGATTCCGTCAGACCCAGGGCCGACTCCAGGGCGACAATGGCCACTTCCAACTGCTGAGGAGACGGCTCCCGGGTAGTAATTCTCTGCAACCATAAACCGGGCTGAATAAGAACGCGCGTGATACGGCTGTCGCGGGTGCGTCCCGACAGTTTCAGCAATTCGTAAGAGCCTCCGGCCACCAGAGGCAGCAGCGAGAAATGAATCCCGAAACGAGTCAGCAGAGTCGGCGGGTGACCCGTTTTAAGCGCATAGATCGTATCTGATATAGCGTATGTCAATATCGCAAACAGGGCTACGATTAGAATAAAGGATGTCCCACAGCGAGGGTGAAAGCGGGTGTGACCGGCAGCAGCTTCCGGGGTCAGATCGTCGTTCATTTCATAAGCGTATATGGACTTATGTTCAGCGCCATGGTACTCAAAAATCCGCTTGAATTCTCCAAACAGTGAGATCAGGTAAACATACAGGACGAACATGGTCAGCCTGATAGCGCCGGCCAGCAGATTAAAACCAACCGCATTCTTATCAACATTGATCAGATTGGAGATGGCCAGCGGAAGAAAAAAGAAAATAAACACTCCCAGACCAATAGCAGCGACCGCCGTCAGAGCCAGCCATAAAGCATTGGAACGGGAGGACGAAGTTTTCTCGTCTCGGCCCTCTTTGGCCGCTTCCTGCTTTTCAATCTCTTTCATGGCGACATCGGCAGAGAAATTGAGAGTTCGGATACCGATAATCAGCATCTCGACAAAGACAATGGCACCGCGTAATATCGGCAGACGCAATGGTCGGTTGCGAGTCGTCAGGGACCGGTAATCCTCAGTCTTGACCACGATCCGACCATCGGGAACACGCACTGCGGTAGCGATCCTGTCCTTGCCGCGCATCATGACGCCCTCGATAACGGCCTGGCCGCCTATGTTCATGTCCGGCATTATATTATCCGCATGTAATGAACTGCCGACTGGAAATATTCTGGTGGCGATCAGTCACAGATCAGTCCGGTTTTAACCGAAACAGGTCCATAATCAAATCCTGTCGGCAGTGAAGCGATGCCCCTGATTACGACTCGTCCTTGGGCTTAGCCAGCTTGTATTTGCGGCGGAATCGGTCAACGCGACCGGCCGTATCGATCAGCTTCTGCTTGCCGGTAAAAAATGGATGGCAGGCAGAGCATATTTCAACACTAATCGATTTCCTGGTTGATCGCGTCGGGTAGGTCGCTCCGCAGGCGCATTTGACCACCATCTCGTGGTACTTGGGGTGAATATCAGCCTTCACGTCGGTAACCTCAACTAATGAGTATTTTTTTCAACAGTCCCAAAACAAACCGGGTTCCCCGGTACTTATCGGAAACCCGAATCAAATAATATAACCACCTGCTGTTTTCAGGCAAGAAGTATCTTACACCAGTTGCGGTCGACCAGATAGAAGTGGTCGCTTACCCCGGAGGAGCCACCGGCTACTTCAGACCGGTGGTGAGTTGCTGTCGGCGGGGTCCGAGTCTTCGTTCGGGGTAGCCTCGGCTGCCGCTTCTTCTTCGGAGACCGGCCGGGAATCTACGTATTTCCTCAACGGCGTAAACAGAAACAGCGCCAGCAACAAGCCGGGCAGGAAAATCGGCAAGTAGCGCGCCAGGATCGGGACATGGACACTGGGTACGTCCGGCGGTGGTTCCGTCGGATGGCCGTGTTTGACCCACCCTTCATTGCCGTCGGGCATCCAGTGGTCCTCCCCCTGCAAGAAGCCGAAAGAGGGGCCGTAAACAGTATGGAGCATCAGTGACGACGCCAGGTACAACAGAATGATACCTATCAATAATAGCAGTGCGTTGCGCATACCTTAATATAAAGTTGCGATTTCACCGGAGTCAACCTTCTTTCCATCCTGGTTGGGTGGTTTGCGTGAATATGAAACTTGCCCTTGAATCGCTCGTTAATTTGCAAAATAGACCCTTACTTCTACAGATAAAGGAGTCAAGATGAAACCAAGCCTGATTAATGCGTCGCTGGGGATTCTTCTACTCGGGATGGGTATTATTATGCTGGTGAAACCGATCGGCCAGGGCGGAATTATACCCATCCTTGTCGGCGTATCATTACTGTTTCTCGCGTTCAAAAGAGGACGTGTAGGTTCGCTTGTTTTCGGTCATACCTTAATCGTGGTCGGAGCCTATCTGATTACCTGGGGAATCCTGCTGCTTCCGCACTTGCAGCCCACAATCGGTCATATCTTTGGACGTCCTCTCTTCTGGGGGATATTCTCATTAATGGCCGGTATCTGTGCGATATTTCACGGATTCTGCCGTTGCATGATGAAACAGGTCGATCAATTCGAAGGGAATCAGGCAGTGGGTCGGGTTCCGAATGGAGACTGCCGCAGGCGAACGGAATGACAAACCCGACAGCCGGATGACCAGACGCGTAGAAAACACAGAAAAAGGCTCTTGATTTTTCTGGGGAGTATGATATTCTATATCATATATATGGTGGCAATGTTGACTTTCTCTCCTGTCTGGAGAAGTCCAAGAAAGCCGTGTCAAGAATCGAACAATCCCTGTGGCAGTACGGGGTGTAGTACCAAGGGAGGCCTTGACATGATCAATGCTGTGCAACGTGACACGGGGCAATTCGTGGGTTTAGTATACGTTCTTTAACATAAGGAAACCGGTGGGAGGAGTTATGAGAATCTTTCTGAGCCATTATTCGGACGAGCAATCATTTGCAGAGGATATTGCAGACCACCTGAAAAAGGTCTTCCGCAATCAAAGCATTGAGACCTTCCTTGCGTCTAGTTGGGACTCACTCGCACCTGGTGACACCTGGGAGGAAAAGCTGATAGATGCTCTGAAAAACGCGGACGCACTTGTGGTTCTCATGAGTATCGACGCGCTCGGAAGGGCGTGGCTTAACTTCGAGTTGGGTGTGGCGTGGGCCCTAAAGAAACGCATTTTGATATTCTGTCACAAGGGCATGAGCCGTTCCGCTTTGCCGCGCCCATACAGCAGTTTACAATCTGTTGACATAACCGACCTAAGGCACAATGAGAAACTAGATACGGTAGCCAAGGCCGTCGCTTCCACTCTGGACCTGCGTCTTCCCACGGCGATGCCAGCATCGGAGGCGCTGGAACCAATTAGACCCCATACTTTCACGTCTACATACAGGTCGTGGTCACTGCGCCCTGCATTCCACATTGGTGCGACCACAAAGGGGCGGTTTCTCATTGGGGCAGTCTACCCAGCCCGACCCGATCGTGCTGAGGCTGCTAATCTAGAACCGGGCAAAACACTTTATGTACGCCTTTTTGTAGGTCCTGTACCGGAAGGCCGTTACATAGCGGCGCTAGTGACGGGAGATATCGCTTCGTTCTTTGAAAAGGTAACGCGTGATACTGTTCAGATCGACGCCGAAATCCGGCTCGCGGCGGCCTATGACGATGGGGAGAACACAATTCCAATAATTGTTGTTGATTCCTACCAGCAGGTACTGAGCAAGACTTGATTTTTGCAGTTCGGTAGGTCAAGCCCACTTGGGGCTTGACATTCATTTCGTCACGCCGCAAGTCGGCGTGACCTACAATAAGAAAGAAAGTCGGAACCACAGGGGTTCCGACCTACCAAAACTGACCGCACCATACGTAGCCGTCACGAAGGGATTCGTGACGGCGCAAGAAACCCGCTCAACTTACCTCTTCTTCCAGCCGGTAGCGCTTGTAGATGCGGGCGTAGTGGCCACCGGCAGCCATCAGGTCGAAATGTGTACCCGACTCGATGATGCGACCCTCGTCCAGAACATAGATGGCGTCGGCCCGTTCCAGCGCATCGGGACGGTGCGTGATCAGGATGGCCGTCATGTCCGGCACCACCTCCTGCAATCGCGCCCAGAGAGCCGCCTCGGTGCGGGAATCGAGCGCCGAGGTACAGTCATCGAGAATAAGAATCCTCGGCTTTTTCACCAGCGCCCGGGCCAGCGCCAACCGCTGTTTCTGGCCACCGGAGATAGCCATGCCGCGGGTGCCGATCGGCGTATCGATACCCTGGGGGAAATCGGCAATCTCGTCTTTGAGTTGCGAGATATCAATCGCCCACTCCAGAACATCATCGCTGATATCCTCCCGTCCGAACAGGATGTTGTTGCGGACCGTGTCGCTAAACAATGCCGGTTCCTGCGGTACGAAACCGATGTTGCGCCGCAGATCGGCCAGAGCGTACCAACGCAGATCGTGGCCATCAAGGCTGATCGCTCCCCCGGTTGGGTCGACCAGGCGAGGAATCATATTCACCAGCCAGGTTTTGCCGGAACCGACTTTGCCCACCAGGGCCACCGTCTGACCGGCTTCAACCGTAAACGACACGCCATCGATGATCTTGCGGTCCGAATCGGGAAAGCTGAAGTCCACCTGTTCAAACTTGAGATTGACCCCGGCTTGACCACTACCGTTACTGCCGTTGCCACCGGCGACCATCGGGGGCACATCTTCCAGCTCAACCAGACGATCAATTGAGACAGCCGACTGGCGCGACTTCACCAGGAACTGGCCGATGTCGAACATCGGAAAGACCAGGTAGACGACATAGAAGATAAAGGCCACCAGCTTGCCCATCGACAGGTTGGTGTTTATAGCCATGTAGCCACCAGCCACCAGGACAATGATAACACCGACCTGCCAGATGTACATGTACATCGAGTCGACCACAGTATGGATCTTGATGACTGATATCTCAGCATCACGACGATCATTGACGGCCTTCATGAACTTGCCTTTTTGAGCCTTTTCTTTCACGTACGCCTTAACCACCCTGATTCCAGAGAAGCACGCCTCCATAACGTCGTTAAACGCTGAAATGCGTTTTTGCAGGTGGTCAAAACGCCTGTCCAACAGAGAGGAACTCTTAAAGAACACCAGGATCAAAACCGGCAGTGACCCGACGGTCCACAGGGTCAGCATCGGATCAATCATGACCATCATGATTATCGTAAAAGTCACCATCACCAGCGCTTCGTACAGGCGAAAGATGCCCGAACATGCGAACCAGGACAATTTTTCGGCCACGTCGTCGGTCATGCGCGTTACCAGGTCGCCGGTATGGAAACGGTTGAAGAAATCCGGTCCCTTCAGCGTGATGCCGTCGAAAACATCCTGGCGAAACAACCACTCCAGACGCAGGTTCATCCAGGCCCGGTGCGACTGCACCACGGTGTACAGAACCGTTGCCGCCAGTCCAACCGCAAAGAGTGCCAGCATCAGCGTGGCCGGGCTGGAGAGTCCCAGTTTCCACCCCAGCAAATCCAGCCAGCGAGCCACGGCGTTGGACGCCACCTGACCCGACTCGACATAGTCCACGGCAAACTGGATGAGCCGCGGCACCGACACCTGGAACACAGCTTGCACCGGCGTTAACATTAAAAGCAAGGCCAGGACGTACGGGTAACGGCGATAGTATCTCCATATCCATTTTATTTTCTTACGCATGGGTTGTTACTCCCAATTCTGTCTTGAACTGCAGATGGAACAGCTTTGAATAGTAACCGTCCTTCAAAATCAGTTCCGTGTGAGTGCCACGCTCAATTATCTCACCGTTGCGGATGACCAGAATCCGGTCGACATCGAGAATCGTCGACAGACGATGTGCGATAATCAACGACGTCCGGTCGGCCATCAATCGTTTCAGTGAGGCCTGGATGGTTCGTTCCGTTTCGGGATCGACCGAGCTGGTGGCTTCATCCAGAATGAGCAGATCCGGATCGATCACCAGCGCCCGGGCAAACGACAATAGCTGCCGTTCACCACGACTGAAGTTGGCGCCTTTCTCCGACACTTCCGTGGCATATCCTTTCGGCAGCTTGCGGATGAACCGGTCAGCTTCGACCACTTTCGCAGCCGCAACGATCTTTTCTTCGGTGGCCGTCTCGGCCTCCAGACCGAGGTTGGACCGCACGTCGCCGGGGAACAGCAGTATATCCTGCAGGACCAGGGCAAAGCGGCGGCGCAGGTCGGCTTTGCGAAGATCGCGAATATCGATACCGTCCACCGTAATGCGTCCCCGCTGGGGGTCATACAAACGCAACATCAGTGAAATGACGGTTGACTTGCCGCCACCGGTTACACCGGCCAGGGCCATACGTTTACCGACTGGTAACTCAAACGTCACGTCCTTCAGGGCATAGTTGTCGTCCCCGGTATAGGAGAACCAGACATTTTCAAAACGAATCCCCCGGCGCAGCTTGTTCCACGTCACCGGCCGGACCGGATCGGGCAGCTTCCGCTCTTCGGCCAGGAGGGCGAAAATCCTCTTGGCGCCGGCAATCGCTTTCTGGATAGTCGACAACTGCTCCGAGACTCGCCAGATCGGGTCGAACGACCGCCAGATCAGGATTACAAACAGACTGATCGTCCCGACCGTAAGGACACCCGATTGCACCCAGTACATGCCGAAAAACAACACCAAACCGATAAGAATCGGCTCGAAGAAGAAGACCATGTTGAAAAAGAGGACCACGCCGATATTGACGTAGCGGTCATCGACGAATTTCAACCGGTTGGCTTCATCGACCCGCCGACGGACCCAGGCACCACGGTGGAAGATCTGAACGATCGCCATGCCGTGCAGAAACTCCGTCACGGTAGCCGTGATCTCGGCCATCTTCATGCGAACAGCCAGAAAGCGTGGAGTCGTCTTGCGCTCAAAGATGTAAACCAGCACCGCTATGCAGGGCACCGCCAGCAGCAGTATCAGCGTCAGTTGCCAACTATAGTAGAACATAACGGCATAAATGCCGACCATCAGCAGCATGTCTCCCACCAGCAGGATCACCGTGTTGGTAAACAACATCCGCAGCGCCTCGGTATCCGACTCGATACGAGCCATCAATCGCCCGACCGGATTACGATCAAAAAAGGAGATGTCCAGCGACAGAATATGGTCAAACAGCCGGCGCTTGAGATCGACCATGACATCTTGTCCGATCGTTTCCAGCTTCACCCGCTGTATATACTGCAGCACCAGCGTAATCGTCTGCAGCAGACCGATTGCCAGCGCCGTCCACAGCAATCCCCGGAAATCGCCGGCCCTGATATCTATATCCAGAGCCCGCTTCAGCAAAATCGGCCACCATAGTGACAAGAGTGTGGCCACCGCCAAAAACAGCAGGCAAACCAGTAACGGTCCCCGGTGTGGCTTCAGCAACGGCATCAGTCTGGCAAATGCCGTTCGACTCCTGATAGTCTTTTCCTGCGCTGTCGTCTGTTCGTTTTCGTATAATTCGCCTGTCATCGTACCGCTCTTTAGTCAATCTGTTAACGTATCATTTCGCTTGCGGTTCGAACGGCAATAAAAAACCCGCCGAACCGAACTAGTCGCGGCGGGTAATAACTCTTCTCTCTTGGGCCTACTGAGAACCAGCTACACCTCTCCCGCCGTGGACGCCATTAGACAGCGTCACAAACCTGGCTACTCGAATCCTGATCATACTTATCAAGCCTCCGCTGCGAATGAGATTCAGATCAACACTTTCTTACACACTTCTTCTACTTTAATAGAAGGCAATATATCCTTTATCTATCGGATGTCAAACAAAAAAGTTGCTTGGGAAAGAAAAGTTTTTTCGGTTCCACCGATGGCCCTCATTAATAGTGATTATCGGCTATGTCGTGAGTGGCATCGCCACATTTATTGGCATCACCAGTGACAAGTTACCTCTATTTCCACGCGCGGTCAGGAATCCTTTCCTGACCGTACTACAAATAACCGTCAGGAAGGGGTTCCTGACGGCGCCAGAAATGTAGCCGTCACGAAAGGATTCATGACGGCGCAAGGAAGCAAGTTTGCAGGGGCCACCCTTCGCTGATCCGGCTTGTGCCGTAAGCCTTCAATATGTTACTTGGTGGCAAGATGACCCGCGACACTCACAACATCCCTGACGGCTTCCGCCGCCGCTACCTGCCGCTGGTTGACGACCCGGAAGCGTTCCTGGCGGCTATGCAGCGGCCGTTGATGAACTCGTTTCGTATCAACCGGCTCAAGGCTACCCGCGCTGAGGTGTTGCCGCGCCTGGAGGAGTACGGGATCACAGCCCTGCCGGTTGACTGGTACGATGAGGCCTTCACGACCTCCTCCGATACCGTCAGCATCACACTGGAAAGATTCCTGGGGAAAGTCTGTCTGCAGGAGTTGGCCTCGATGCTGCCGCCGCTGGTGATTGCCGACAAGCTGGGGACTGCCAGACGCGTACTCGATGGTTGCGCCGCCCCCGGCTCGAAGACGACCCAGATGGCGGCACTGATGAACAACCGGGGTTTGCTGGTGGCCAACGACAGCAACTACGACCGGATCAGGGCGCTGAAGTTCAATCTCAACCGGGCGGGAGTTCTCAACTCCGTCATCACGGAAGAAGACCTGCGCACTTTTCCCCAAAGCGAATTCGATGTCATCCTGCTGGACGCTCCCTGCTCCTCGGAGGGGATGGTACGCAAGAATCCGCTGCTGTGGAAGCGCTGGTCCGAGCACCGCATCCGTACCTGGTCCGGGCTGCAAAAACAACTCATCCTGAAAGCTTTCGACTTGCTGGCGCCGGGGGGAACACTCCTGTACTCTACCTGCACGCTGGCGCCGGAAGAAAACGAGTTGGTCATTGACTGGCTGCTGCAGAACCGACCGGCGAAGACTGAGCCGATTGAAATGAGCGGGTTCACCTTCTCACCGGCGCTGCCCCAATGGCAGGGCACGACGTTCGACAGCAGGTGTGCCGCCGCGGTCCGGGTGTGGCCGCATCACAACGATACCGGCGCGTTCTTTCTGGCCAGGATGAGCAAGTGATCACCGTTTGCAATACTCAAATTCAGGACCAGGTGCTGACTTATCTGATGAATCGTTTCGGGATTGAGCCGTCCGTCTTTGACGGCTTTGCTTTCTATGAGGGAACCAATGGCCGGGTATACCTGGGACCACAGGCAGCGTCTGATCTGTCGTTAGCTAAATCGATCGGTATACTCATCGCGCGGGTTCAGAAAGGTATCAAACCGACCAGTCATCTGTTCCAGGTGTTCGGTCGGTCGGTGAGTCGCAATTTCATCGCTCTCACCCGCCAGCAGGCGGTGGCCTATATGAAAGGCAACCCGGTCATGTTGTTAACCGAGCAGTTTGATCAGGCACAACCCGGCTGGGTGATGCTCAGCTTCCGTGGCGAACCACTTGGATGCGGTTTGCTAAAAGATAAGGTCGTACAGAGCGTTCTGCCCAAGGGTGATCGTCTGTCCGTGAAACATCTCTGAGGTTGTCACATCGATTCTCGTCGGTACCAGAGGTAGAAGATCGGCCGCCCTTCCGAGCGCCATTTCATCTCGAAGAAAGTCGGTTCGTAATCGGCCAGGTCGGAGCCGTCCACGAACGGCCGACCCAGGTTCCGCAGGATCGGCACACCGGCGGCACTTTCCACCACCCACTCAGCATAGGCAGCAACATCGGTAGCCATAAACAGGTCGCCGTCCGGACGGAGAAACTGCCCCAGCAGGGCCAGAAATTGAGCATCCAGCAGTCGTTTCGGGGCGTGGCGTTTCTTGGACCAGGGGTCGGGAAAAAGGACGTATATCTTTTCAAACGCTGCTTTCTTGAAATACTTCGGCAACACAATGCGGGCATCGCCCTTGATCAGGAGAATGTTATCCAGTTGTTTTTTCTCGATTCGAGGGGGCAGTTTGTAGTAGCGTTTCTTGCCCAGCTCTATGGCTACAAATCGCTTCTCAGGGAACAATGTCGCCAGCGACAACAACAAATCGCCCCGTCCGGGACCAACTTCGAGAATATCGCCGACACAGGTGTCCGGTTCCTCCGGGTAGAAAAGAACCTTTTTGGCAGCTTCGAACTTGAGGGGGAAAGTCTTCATGGCCGTTTCAGTTCGTGTCGCAGCGTTGTCTCCAGATGCGGCCAACGGAATCGGAAACCAGATTCGACCAGACGGGTTGGCTTCACACGGGTACTTATCAACAGCATTTCACGCGCCATCTCACCGAACAGAAGACGCAAGACCCCGGCCGGAACAGTCATCAGGGTGGGTCGGCGGAGTACCTTCCCCAGAACCTGAGTGAACTCCCGGTTGGTCACCGCCTTCGGCGCTACCAGGTTGACGGCGCCCCTGAGTGACCCGGTATTCAGACAATGATATATAGCAGCGACTGTATCTTCGAGGGATATCCAACTCATATATTGGTATCCGCTGCCCAACCGTCCCCCCAGTCCGAATCGAAACGACGGCAGCATCTTCGTCAGAGCGCCACCGTTCGCGCTGAGCACGACCCCGATGCGTAGATGCACCACCCGAATCCCAACCTCGGCAGCCGGTTCGGTGATATCCTCCCATTCGCGACAGAAATCAGCCAGGAAACCGTTGCCGAGTCCGTCGTTTTCATCAACTTCATCGTCACCACGATCACCATAAAATCCGCAGGCCGACGCCGACAGCAACACTTCCGGGGGTGGCTTTAACCTCGCTAGTGTTTCGGACAACAGGCGGGTACCGTTGATACGGCTGTCTCGGATGCGTGCTTTTTTCGATGTCGTCCATCTGCCGGAAGCGACGTTCTCTCCAGCCAGGTGCACCACGGCGTCTACGCCTTTCAGATCGTCAGTGTTGATATCCCCCGCAGCCGGATCCCATCGGACGTGCTTACCGGCTGTTGCCTGACCGCTGCGAATAAGTGGGATAGCTTCGTGGTCATGTGACGACAGGTGCGCCACCAGGGCTCGACCGATCAATCCCGTAGAACCACTAACGAGGATTTTCATCGTGTGCTCCGCATGCCGCAGCCGACGAGAGGCGGAGGCTCAGACCACCAGCTTCTGCATCAACTCCCGGACCGACATCTTCTCGCAGGCAAAGACCACTTCTTTGATTTCCTGACGGCGATCATCCGACAGCAGCTCCGATGCCAGGGCGTTGAACTTGGCCGTGAGGTCATCCATCGTCATCGGCTCGCGCGGGTCGCCTTTGGGGTACTCCAGATATTCGGAAAAACTCCGGCCGTCTTTGGTTTTGACGACGACTTTCGATGGTTGCTTGGCCGGGAACATCTTCTCGAACTCCTGCGAGGCCACACCTTTGATTTTGTCGATCACTTCCCAGATACGCTTGTCCTTGAGTTTTTCATCAGAGAATGACTGGGTGGTCACCTGATGATCGACCAGGGCGACAGCCACACAATAAGGCAACGAGTGATCGGCGGTTTCCCGTGACTCCGGGCGGTACTTGTGCGAATCGAAAAGAATATCACAGGCGCGGGCGATAGTCGTTATCGTCACCTGCTCGATCTGGTCATAAGAGATATCGTTGTCGCGGACGACCTTCAACGTGGCCGACAGGTGGGTGTGGGTCAGGGCTTCGGTGGGAAAAGCCTTCATACTGCACTCGAGTATCTTGAACTTACCGCCCAGGTTGCCGATCAGTTTGTCCTCGGCCCACTTGGGACCGAACACGTCCATCAAACCTTCCTTGCCATCGAACACCGCCTCGGTGCCGGTGTAACCCTTTTGCGCCATCAGGGCGGCCAGGACACCACTTTGCACCGCCATCGGATCGACGGTGTTTTTCATCATCGTCAGTTTACCGGCGGTGGGGCAACCGATAGTGTGGTTGTGGGAGCCGCTGATGCCGATGGCATGTACCATCTGGTCGACCGTCAAACCCAGCAGCTTGCCGGCCACGATCGGTGAAACGAACTGCGTCAGGGTGGCGTGGTGCCACTTGCGTTCGCGCACGCCGGGTACGGCGAATTCGCACAGGCGCTGTTCAAACTCGTAGGCCAGTACGATAGCAGTGATCACATCTTTCATCGAAGCGTCAACCACTTCACCGGTAGCCAGCGCCGCCGGAATCAAGTCGGACGGATGCGAGGGGTCTTCTTTCCAGTAGATGTCGTTGAAATCGAGTGCGCGCACCATCAGGGAATTGACGAGCGTGGCATTGACGGCGGGCATCTTGTCACCGTAAGCAATCAGCGTCGCTTCACCCCGGCCGCCCATACCGGTGTAGATGTCGCGCAGGATGTTGACATCTTTGGTGTGGTAGCCGCCGAACGCACAACCGATGGAGTCGTACAGGTAGCGTTTGACTTCGTGAACGACGTTGTCGGGTAAGTCTTCATATTTAAGTTTGAATGCAAATTCAGCTATCTGGCGTGAGATTGATTTGTCCATGTGTTTGGTCCTTTATGTCACTTTCCACTGTTCGGTCAGGTCTTGACTCACTTCTGAGTGAGGTGTGACCTGACCGAAAATCGACAACATTGTTATACATTCATTTGCAGAATGGTTCGTCAGGTCACACCCCCGACTTTCCACGCGCGGTCAGGAATCCTTTCCTAACCGCACCATCTGATCCGTCAGGAAGGGATTCCTGACGGCGCAAGAAGGTAGTCATGGTGAGCGGAGTCGAACCATGGCTAAGCCCTTGAGACATCATCGTCACCCTTCGACTCCGCTCAGGGTGACGACATTCGCTGTCTTCCACCATAGTGCGCGGCGTATGTCCACATGTGCCGCGTCACCCGGCAGATGTGGACATCTGCCGGGCACAAGTTTTTCAACCCACATCAAAGGACGAAGCACCTGCAATGACGATGGGCATTGCCGCATACTACTCCTTCTCTTCCTCGAGTATCTCCGAAAGTATCCGGGAAACCGGCACGCTTCCCTCGCGCATCTCCTTCATCTGCGGGAAGAAAATAACGTCGCGGATCGAGTGCTGGTTGGTCAGCAACATGACCAGGCGGTCGACGCCGAAGCCCAGCCCGCCGGTGGGCGGCATGCCGTAGGCCAGGGCGGTGATAAAATCGTCATCCAGCGGTTGGGCTTCTTCATCCCCGGCCTTCAGTGCTTTGCCCTGTTGCAGGAACCGCTGGAGTTGATCCATCGGATCATTCAACTCGCTGAAGGCGTTGCCCATTTCCAGTGTTGCTACAAAAAGCTCGAAACGCTCGGTAAGACGGTCGTTGTCGCGGTGTTTCTTGGCCAGGGGCGAAATGTCGGCCGGGAAATCAGCCACGAACGTCGGCTGGATCAATGTCGATTCCACCTTGGCTTCCCATACTGCTTCGACCACTTTACCCCAGTTAATCAGTTTGTCCGTATCCTCGACGCCGAGTTGCACTGCTGCCGTCCGGGCGTCATCGAAGGACATATCGGAAAAATCGATTCCCGTTTCGTCCTTGACGGAACCGAGCATCGTCACCCATCGGAAGCGCGGCTCGAAATCGATCTGGTGGTCCTCGTAAGTGATCTTATAGCTGTCGTGCAGGCTATAGACAACGTAGCGCAACAGTTCCTCAAACAGGGCGGCGATATCGCGGTAGTCGGCATACGCCCAGTACAGTTCGACCATACTGAACTCCGGGTTGTGCAGTCGATCCAGGCCTTCGTTGCGGAAATCCTTGCACAACTCCCAGACCCTGGCGAAACCACCCACGATAAGACGCTTGAGGTACAGTTCATCGGCGATACGCAAATACATCGGCCTGTCCAGCTTGTCGTGATGAGTCTTAAAGGGACGGGCATTGCCGCCACCATAGAGTGGTTGCAGAATCGGTGTTTCCACTTCCAGAAAATCATGGTTGTTGAGAAACTTGCGGATCGACCGGATGATGTTCGTGCGCTGGATAAAGGTTTCTTTCACCTCCGGGTTGACGATCAGGTCAACGTAGCGCCGCCGGTAGCGGGTCTCTTTGTCGGTAAGGCCGGAGTGTTTATCCGGAAGCGGATGCAGCGCCTTGCACAGCATCTCGAAAGCGGTCACGCTGAGAGTTCGCTCACCCATTTTGGTGACAAACAGCGTCCCCTCGCAACCGACGATATCGCCCAGGTCAAACAGGTTAAACAGTTTAAACTGCTCCTGGCCGACGTTGTCCAGACGGACGTAGATTTGAATGCGTCCGGAGAAGTCGCGGATGTCGGCAAAGAACACTTTGCCCATTTTGCGTTTGAGAATGACGCGTCCGGCCAGCCGCACCTTCGTCTCGGCAGCTACCAGTTGGTCAAAGTTATCCAGTACATTTTGCACCAGGCAGGTCCGCTCGTAGCGGTAAGGATAGGGATTGATGCCGTTGCCGCTTAAATCCTTCGCCTTCCGGCGACGAATCCTGATCAGTTCCGCCAGCGGAATCTGGGTGCCGGCTGCGCCGGATCCGTTGGGGTGAGATTCTGTACGGCCCTGGTTTTTCTTGCTCATATTCTTCCTGTTTTGGCAGTGACCAATTCAGTCGCTGCTATGTCATCTTTTGTCGAGTCGACCCGCAGCCAGATCATCGGGCTGCGATAACTTCTTCCGCAGAGCCGTATTCACCACCGGCGGCACCAGCCCGGACACATCTCCTCCGTGCCGGGCCACGTCCTTTACGATTGTCGAAGAAAGATAAACCCACGACAGGGAAGGCATCAAAAAGACCGTTTCAACGCTCCGGGCCAGTTTGCGATTCATCAGGGCCATCTGGAATTCGTACTCGAAATCAGAGACGGCCCGCAAACCCCGAACGATGGCGTCGGCCTGCCGCTTAATCGCCAGGTCCGCCAGCAGTCCGTCAAATGCGATGACACTGACTCCCTTGCAACGAGCATTATCCCGTATCGATTCTTCGATCAGCCGGATGCGCTCATCGCTGTTAAAGAAGGGATCCTTACCGATGTTAATAGCAACGGCCACAACCAGTTCTTCAAAGAGGTGGCAGCCCCTTTCAATCAATGACAGATGTCCGTTAGTTATCGGGTCGAAAGTACCCGGGTAGATGACCCGAGTGATGTGGTGTTTTTTCGTCACAGCCGGTCCTCACCGTTCTTAATTGCATACGGATCGTGCGGCTTAAAAATACACTGTCGGCGAGCGGCTGGCAAGATCAATTAACTGACGGCAAGACCCATAGCAATCAGAAAATCGGTTGCCGCCCCTTCCGGTAAGGATGTCTCCTTCAGGAAAGCGGGATCGATCTGCGGCCGGCGGACTGCCTTTGAAAAATGTTCCTCTAATATCGATACTACCGGCGAATCCGACGCCACACCGGTGATCAACAGAGACGACAGGAGGGGGCTCCGGTCATCATCCTGAAGCGTTGCCAGCCGGAAATTGACGACCGTTTTGAACTCAGCCGCCATTTTCCTGAGCTCCCGGTCGCCTTCACAATGAGACGGACCGGCCCGAATACCGGTCACATCTATGATATCCTCACCCCTGAGGAAACAGAGAGAGACTGTCTCGCGGCCGAAATCAGCCAGACCGACCAGTTCTCCCGGTGTCACCCGGCAGAAGCAGCGGTAGGCTCGGGCCAGAGCAACCGCCCGCATCTCAAATCTCAGAGAGTCCGCATGGGAACCCGACAGAAACGGGAAAAGGTCGGCCAGTTGCACAAGCTGCCGGCAACGAACGGCCAGGCCCAGGTACCGTCCGTTTCCGGCCGGTTGACTGGCCAGAGAGAACTCACTGTCATCATCAAGCAGCGACCGCGAGATTTCAAACTTGGTCAGCAGGTCGGAATCCCATCGGCCGGTCCGGTCCAGACACAAGCTTTTTACCAGCACCTGCTCATCGGGAACCGACAGGACGACGTCTTCAATTCCATGACCGAGGTGTGATTTTAACTCTGATTCCCGGCACTTATCAAGGGAAACTACTGAGTACTCGGTCCCATCATACCGAACCCGGGCCAGGTAACAGCTATCTCGTCTGACATCGACGCCAACGCAGAGGTGCGGATCGGTCATGGCTGTTTCACCCTCAAGTATGGTCGCAGCCTCTCATACATCTTTGGTCCGATACCCTTAACCTCGGTGATATCAATCTCTCGGCTGAAGCGCTGCTGCCGGCGGTAGGCCACGATGCGGTCGGCCAGGACCGGACCGATACCGGGCAGCAACTCCAACGAATCGGCCGGGGCGGTGTTGGGGTCGAGGACAAAAACTCCCGTGAAAACCTGCTCGTCCTCACCGATGAACACTTGCAGCGGCGGGGGGCTGTCGGCAGTGTCGGCGCGCGAACGGATAAAGAGGTAACCGGCCATCACAATGGCAACGGCAGTCAGAACCGCCAGGAACCTGAGCTGTCCGGAACTCAAGTCAAAGAAGCGATTCATTGGTTTCTATCGTATTTTTCACAATTAGAGTCAAGGTATCACCACGGCGCCAAAAAATCAACCGGCAGTAGGCGTTGAACAGGAGCCGGTGTATGCGGACAGGAACTCACGGCGAAACTGAGACAGCCGCTGCTGCTCGATGGCCTGCCGGATATTGCGCATTAACTGCTGGTAGAAATAAGTCGAGTGAAAGGTAGCCAGTAC
>SDBU01002196.1_pt1 | contig 26477 bp, 22 predicted proteins | sample 2277071 | NCBI WGS metagenome assembly SDBU01 (sample SAMN10397929, study PRJNA504765) | marine sediment metagenome | isolation source: marine sediment core GS08_GC12, 126 cmbsf | place: Arctic Ocean: Gakkel Ridge, Loki's castle | collected 2008
ATAGATGAAAAAAGTACACCTATTTCGATATAAACCCATCAGAGGAAATTCCAACAAATAACGGATACTTAACAAACAGGAGAACAATTATTCTAATATGATACGAGCATCAACAGCCATACAACCCTGTTGCTGCTGATACATGAAGATGGGATTAACATCCACCTCTTTAATCTCGTCAAAATCATAAACCAGTTGACTCAAGCGGCTTATACATTCAGCAACAGCGTTAATATCTTTGGGCATTTGCCCTCTCAGCCCCTCAAACAGTGGACAGGCTCTGGTTTCTCGAATCATTTCTATTGCTCTTTCTTTGCTTATAGGAGCTACCCTGAAGGTTACATCTTTTAGTAGCTCAACAAAAATACCTCCCATTCCAAACATCACCACCGGACCAAACGCCCTGTCACGAATAGAGCCGATGATAACCTCTGTCCCTGCTTTGGCCATTCTCTGTACCGTCACTCCCCGGACTATCGCCTTCGCATTGTACTTTCGTGCATTATTTAGCAGTAAGTCGTATATTTCTCCTACCTCTCTCTCATTGTTCACTCCTACTTTTACTCCACCAGCGTCAGTCTTATGTAAAATTTGAGAAGAGGATATTTTCATTACAACAGGATATCCGATATCGTTAGCCAAAGACATTGCTTCACTTTTATCCCTTGCCAGAAATGTCTCAACTACAGGTAGTCTATACGCAGAAAGAATTTCCTTTGACTCTAATTCATTAAGTTCTTTTCTTCCTTCAGCTTTTACACCGTTAAGTTTTTCTCTGACTTTATCCTTGTTAACATCTGCATAAGGACAATAATTTAAATCCTTGGAGCCTCTAACTTGTGCTAATTCGTGCAACGCAGCCATAGCATTTACCGCCACCTCAATCCCATCATAAGCTGGAACTCTATTTTCAATAAGGCTAGTTATAGCCTTACGGCATTCTGCTCCGCCAAGAAAACCAGCTACAACTGGTTTGTCAGTAACTTCAGAATCCTTTATACCGCTGACAATCGCTTCAGCCATTGCCATAGGATCTGTTGTGGCCGTTATGCTGTAGAGCACAATCACACCATCTACCCAATCATGTAATAACGCCGTTTTCATCGCGTCATGATATACAGAAGCTGTCGCCATCCCGGTAAGATCCATCGGGTTCTTAGAGCTACCAAAGGGGGGCATATACTCTTTCATGTCCTGCTGTAAGGTTACAGTAGCTTCGTTCAAAGGAATACCCTCCAATTCCGAGGCATCCGCTGTTAAAACTCCAGCTCCACCACCATTAGTGATAACAACTACGTTATCCCCTCTCAACGAAGGTTGAACAACTAACGCCTTAGAACGAGAAAAAAGTGAACTCAAGCTCCTGGCTTTTACTACACCGCACTGTTTCATGGCTGCGTCAAACATTTCATTGCTCCCAGCCAGAGAACCAGTATGTGAAGCAGCAGCAGCAGCTCCACTCGTAGATATGCCAGCCTTCAATACTATAATAGGTTTAGTACAGCGCTCCGCTGCCTCCACGAAAGTACGGCCATCCTTCAATCCTTCAATATAAATAGAAATAGTGTCTACATCGGGATCAGTATTTAAATAATCAATCATTTCATCGATCTGAACATCAGCCATATTACCTATACTGACCAAATATGAAATGCCTATGCTTTCAACCCAAGATTTAGCATCTATTGCCACTATCATAGCTCCGCTCTGGGAAATCAGAGCTACCTTTCCCGGATAAGGTAAACATGGGGCAAATGAAGCATTACACTTACTGGGATTGCTCAAAATCCCTACAACATTAGGACCGACAATTCTCATGCCATACTTGCCGGCTATGGTGACAAGTTCTTCTTCTTCTGCTAAATTACCAGCCTCAGCAAAACCTGCACTTATTACTACAGCAAATTTAGTCCCCCTCTTTCCACATTCTCTAACAGCATTAGCACAAAAGCGCGCCGGTATAGCTAGTACAGCCAAGTCTATTTCATGCTCGGGAATATCAAGAACTGACTTATATGCTTTAATCCCCAGAATATTTGTCTCCTTAAGGTTAACCGGAAAGATTTCCCCCTGATATCCCCCTTCTATTAAATTATCAACCACACTATAACCAATTTTTCCTGGCAAACTAGAAGCTCCAATAACTGCAATTGATCTCGGGTTAAATAATTTCTGTAAATCCATCTTTATTATTTCCATCCAGCTTTAAACATCAATACACACCACCTCAATTAACTCAATATTTCCGCTTCAACCTTTCCAAAGAATAATTCTATTTTCTTTAAAAACAATCGGATTTTAACACGGTGTCAATTTTGAGACCAAGCAAGATATTTGATAGCATTATTTGAATGCCATGATAAGTCACGATTACGGGGATAAACCAACTATTACTCAACAGTTTGTTGGAAGAATGATCTATGATATATTCTCACAATCTTGACATAATGAACAGGAAATCCATGTACCAGAATCGTGCCATGTCTGAAATAGCTTTTTAGCCGCGGCATATTACATGAAGATAAATAAGGAGATAGAAGATGATAGCCGACTTGTTATATGAGCTCGTCCAGATACCAGGACCGACAGGATTCGAGAATCGAGTGGCTTCCAGATTAAACAGTTTACTGAAAGAGCACGTTGATGAAATACACATTGATAAGATAGGCAATATAATCGCCAAGATAAATGGAACAGAAGGGAAGCGTTCTCTCATGTTAGAAGCTCACATGGATACAGTAAGCATGGTGGTGCAGAAAGTCGATGAGTTTGTCTGGTTCGATCGCTTAGGATGGATTAATTTCTGTACCCTACCGGGAACAGCTGTGCTTATTCTGGGCAAGGATCGAGATGTTCCCGGGGTGGTCTGCTCACCCAGCGCTCACTTTGAAGCTGGTGACATAGAGATGTGGATTGATGTAGGCAATCAGCAAAACTTTGTTTCCATAGGAGATCCTATAGTATTTGACATGCCGGTCCGATGGCTGGATGATAATAAAACTCTTCTGGCCAGCCATTCAATCGACGATAGAGTTGGTTGCAGCATTATGGTTGAGTTAGCTCGACGACTGACCAAGAAGCCGAAACACAATATCTACCTCGTTGGATCAGTCCAGGAAGAGACAAGTGGCCTCGGTGTAAGACATGCTTTACGACAGATATCACCAGACTGGTTTATCGCCATTGATACTGGTTTTGCTCAAGATGCTCTCCCAGACAAGAATAAAACTGTTCCGTTACATACGGGATTAGGAGTGCGCAGGCTCTCCTTCTGCCAGCCGTCTGATAGGATGTACCCTGCAACCGCAAATTTCGCCAGCCCACGACTAAATAAACTACTGGTAGAGGCAGCCCATAAACTAAGCATCCCTTTTAATGTTGATGTAAGCACCAGGACATTCGCTGACCATCATATAGCCTACGAAGTAAACCCGGAGACTGATTCCACCCTCATGTTTATAGCCAGAAGATACAGCCACTCTCCTCAAGAGATAGTGGATATACGCAATGCTGAGTATGCAGTGGATGTCCTCTGCCAGGCAATCACTGATCTGGATAGCTGGGACAAGTAAAGGCACATAATAACACCAGAAACTCCCATTGACGGGCAGACTATAGAATTGTTAGTCTAATAAAATTAGGAAAAGTTTTAAAAAATGCTACAAAAATTAGAGATGGATAAAATTGTTTCCCTGTGTAAACGCAGAGGATTTATTTTCCCCAGCAGCGAGATCTACGGAGGCCTTTCCAGTTGCTGGGACTATGGCCCTATAGGGATTGAGCTAAAACGTAATATTAAAGATGCCTGGTGGAAAACCATGGTACAAGAGAGAGATGATGTACTGGGCATAGATACTAGCATCCTCATGGCACCTGAGATATGGAAGACAAGTGGACATCTTAGTAACTTCACTGACCCAATGGTGGAATGCAAGTTATGTCACTCAAGATGGCGTTCCAGTGAAATCAATGAGGATAGCTGCCAGAAATGCGGCGGTGAATTGACAGACCCTAGAATGTTTAACCTCATGTTTAAGACATTCATGGGCCCGGTGGAAGAGCAGGCAAATACGGTTTATCTTCGTCCTGAAACAGCTCAGGGAATATTCGTCAATTTCGCCAACGTAATATCAACTTCTAGAAAGAAATTGCCACTGGGTATCGCGCAGATAGGCAAATCTTTCCGTAATGAAATCACTCCAGGTAATTTTATCTTCAGGACCCGCGAGTTCGAACAGATGGAAATGGAGTTCTTTGTTAAGCAAGGAACCGATGAAGAATGGTTCGACTACTGGCTTAAAGAAAGATACAAATGGTATATCAATCTTGGTATAAAAAAGGAAAATTTACGCCTACGTCCGCATACCAAAGATGAACTGGCCCATTACGCCAAGACCTGTAGCGATATCGAGTACCTGTTCCCAATGGGATGGTCAGAGCTGGAAGGCATTGCTAACAGGGGTAATTACGATTTGACGCGACACTCCGAACAAACCGGAAGGGATCTTAGCTACTACGAAAGAGAAAGTGACACACGCTATACGCCTTTTGTTATTGAACCTTCAGCTGGTGTTGATCGTTCCTTACTAGCTTTCCTTCTTGATGCCTACGACGAGGAAGTAGTCCAGGGTGAAAGCAGAGTGGTACTACGTTTCCACCCATCTCTCGCCCCCATAAAAGTTGCTATTCTCCCATTGAGCAAAAAAGAAAATCTAAGTGCACTGGCCAAGGAAATCTATAAACAATTACGTATGAGCTTCACAACTCAGTATGACGATTCCCAAAGTATAGGGAGAAGATACAGGCGTCAGGACGAAATAGGCACTCCTTTTTGTGTCACTGTTGACTTCCAATCTCTAGAAGATAATCAGGTAACCATCCGCGAAAGGGATACTTTGACGCAAATTCGAGTTCCGATAAAAGACCTGAATCTCATACTTTATGCAAAACTGAATGGAGAGATTTTTTCCACTTCCGAGTTATAGAAAATAAAACATCGTTGGTCTCGTTTCAACCAATTATTCACTATCAAAATAAATTTAAAGGAAAGGAAAAGGCAGGAAATGAAAGAGGAAATATATGAGGCATCTTTGAGTCCAGAAATGATCAAGCGTATGAGAGGAGCAGTGGTAATAAAAGGAAGCTCATCCGCTTATGGAACACTCGACAATTCACTCGAGGCACTGAAGATAAGGATGAAAGCTCCATCCTTTGAGAATGAGAGGATGTGGCGATTACTTCGTGGTTCCTACGATATACACCAGCATAGCGGGCCCTCCGCCACCACAGAACGACTGTTCGATGAACTAGACATAGCTAAACAGGCATGCTACATAGGTCAAGGAGGAATTGTTTTTAAAAACCACGATACTCCCAGCACCAGATCTGTAATACTGGTCCAGAAAGTTATTGACCAGTGGGCAGAAGAGCACAATAAAAAGAAAGTTGAACTCTTCGGTGGCGTTGTTCTTAATAATACTGTTGGAGGGCTAAACCCCGAGGCCATCGTCGCAGCCTATCGCCTTGGTGGCAAATACGTGTGGCTGCCAAACCTGGACTCCAATCATCACCGCAAAGTGGCAGGCGAAGGGGAAGGAAAGGGCATCGATTTAATTGATGAAGATGATAATGTAGTCCCCAAAATGAAAGAAGTATTGGAACTTATTGCCGAAGGCGATATGATCCTGGGATTAGGGCACCAGAGCACAAGAGAACGACTGATGGTTACCAGAGAAGCAGTAAAAATGGGAGTACAACGCATAGAAGTAAACCATGTCAACTATCCCATGACATGGCTTACTCCAGAACAATGCAAGCAGTTTGCGGACATGGGTGCCTATATCGGTATCTATGCCATGGACATGGGCAATTTTTACACCATGGATGAAGTGATGCCCATCTATGAAGCCGTAGGACCGGAGAGAATAGTATTTGGGTCCGACGGTGGACATGTTGGCCTTCCTTTTGCACTGGACGGATTACGAAGGCTAATCCTCGAATTTCTGCTCAGGGGCGCGCCTGATGAACATGTTAAACTCATGTGCCAGGTTAATGGATATAACCTGCTACATTAATCTGTAGAGGTGTTCGGAGTTCTTCGGGTAAATCAGGTCAGAGACATTGCAGATGACATGAATTTCCACGAAGACCTAAAATAGAATTATAGTTAGTAATTATTACCTAAAAAGGGTTGTAGTGCCTAATAACATAGACTATAATATTCTGATTTCTTGGTAGGTCTGATAGATGTGGTAGTAATGAAAAAGCGTATTGGCGGTATCATGCTGGCTATTGTATTGCTCCTGACACTTACTGCGCCGGTGATGGCTCAAGGTAGTAGTGGTACTATAACTATCACAATGACTACGCAATCAGTCCTGGAAATCGAATTAAACCCTACAAACTGGGAAATAGGGATTGTAGAACCGGATACGGAATATAAAACAAATCCAGAAAAAACATGGTGCACTATTACTAACCGTGGTAACTGCGTTGTCGACACTTACATCAAGGGAGTTGACGCTAGCAGCGTAGACAATCCCACTCAAAAATGGTCATTGAGCCCTGATGGAAGCAATGAAGAGGATGAATATATGATATGGTACTGGATAGGATGGACCAGTACGGAATACATTCCCCTGTACAAAACAGAGACCGAATTGGGTTATGAGTTTTGTATTGATCTGGCCAGTAATGAGGAAAACCAAAAACAATTCGGATTAAAGTTATTGACTCCAACCTCCTTTGTAGGCGGTCAAGATATGGAAAACACCATTACTATAAGCGCAGTAGCTGCCTTATAATGCGTCAGGCTAGATATCTATCCTGGCTAATCGCTATATTACTAGCAATCTTACTACCCTCGCCTGCCAATGCCTGGAGCTTTTATGTATCGCCTTCCGAGGTAGATATCAATAACCTATCTCCGGGCGACAGTGCCGAATTTGAGTTCTCTATCTATAACAAGGAAAATGAAAGCCATGTTTTTAGCCTGAATACTTATGCTCCTCAAAAAACGGAGCTAAGGCAGGGAAGGTCTACTTTCCCTGATGACAGTTGGGTTAGATTCCCCCAACGTGTAGAAGTCCCAGCTAACTCTGAAAGGAAAACGACAGTAACGGTTACAATCCCCCAACAACAGGAGTGGGCAGAAAAAGAGTGGGAAATATGGCTGCACATATCCCCTGAACGAATAGGACAATTAACAGTTAATTATTACATCCGTCTTTTGATATCTACCGATACTGAAACTAACACCACCCAGCAACTGAACCCGATCCTGGTAATTTCCGCCACCCTTCTTCTTGCATATGGTATATATCATTTTTACCGAAAAGTTAAATCAATTCCAAAAGAATAACTGAGGTATTAACTTTCCTTAATCGCAGATTTTACGCTCATAAGTAACTGTTCGTATCTGGTATAACTGACGTGCTGTCATTTCTTGCGCATTCTATGCAGTGGTCTGTATAGAGGACCCCATCCAAATGATCTATTTCATGTTCCAGGGCTTGTGCCAGGAGATCCTCGCCTATGATACTGAATTTCCTGCCCTGTCGATCAAGTGCATTCACTTTAACAATTAACGAACGAACGGTCTGTCCGCTATAGCCTGGTAGACTCAAACAACCCTCCTCAATTAATCGGCTCCCCTGCTTCTTTACTATCTCAGGATTAATCAAGGTTATAATCTCTGTTTCTGGTATTTCAATAACGGCTATCCGCAGAGACAACCCTATTTGAGGAGCTGCAAGGCCGACACCTGAAGCGGCCCTCATAGTATCCATCATGTCATCAACCAGTTTCTGAATAGCACTGTCGATAGCCCCAACCTTCTTTGTTTCCTGCCGCAGTATCGGGTCAGGCAGAGCAGGGTCAGATAGTGTACGTATCTTCAATATTGCCATATGCAGTTACCTCAAATATATAAATTAGCCATCCTCCAAAAATCTGAGTCCCGCTTTCAAAAAGTCATGTTACTGAGACTGCTTCTGCTATCTGTTGTAGTAGAACGCTGGCATAATGTCTATTTTCCGCAGCGAGCTTGCATAACATTGCTTTAGCATCTGGATCACGCACTATCCCTGCAGCCTGCTCAAAGAAATCATGGTAAACATATTCCTTTTCCACTGCCGTTTCCAATAACTCCATCTCATCAGCAAATTCATCATATGTCCTGGTCATAAATGTATTAACTTTAACGTTATCCTCAACGTTCTCTATCGCTGATTCCTGCTCAATCTTTTCCAGAGCAGGCAGGGCTACTTCCCCCGCTAGAGCAGAGGCGCAGGCATATAGTCCCTGGATATGTTCAGCTTTAGCATCGAACAATATCCTAAAGGTTTCCTTTACCTGATCTGTCTTAGCTTCACTTCTAGCCATCATAATAAATTCACAATGGGCTTTTTCCAGTTTGATAGATAGCACGAGAATACTCCTGAGATCAGACTCTTTTTTTATTAACTTTGTCCTTTTAAAAATTAAATTGATTATAGCTTTTCTAGCCCGAGCTAATGTCTTGCTATTACTAAAATGATATGTGGTTTTAAATCCCATCTCAACCGCCATAGCATCCATATAGATACTATGGAATCGCGATGTATCGTCCGTTGACTTAACCTCTTTTTTAGGCATGCCAGTAACTATTCCATGGGACCAATTAGAGATACCCCCATCTAAATGTAACAGACTCCTGAATCCCAACTGATATAGAACCACGGCTGCTGCCACGCTCATATGACCAGAGCGACTATAAGTGATAACTATTTTATCCCGATCAATCTCTTCCTGCCTCGCCTCCAATTCATTAAGTGGAACCAGCACAGCGTTTGGAAGATGTCCTGTCTCGTATTCGCATAATTGTCTCACATCCAGGAGCAAAAATCGCCCTTTCTTATCCTTGTTTAATATGTCCTTGACCGCACCGGGTTTTAACTTCCGTATTCTATCCACTGCACAAGTCACTTTCATTAACAGTATATACTCCTCTCTCTATATAAGATGTTACTTACGCTTCTATTAGAATCCTACCTCTCTAGATATACCAGACTAAATCTACTCCGGTCTTTTGAATACCAACCCTGCCAAACAGGAGAACCTATTTCAGTAACCTGACAGCCCCACTCAGAAACGTAATACAAAAGATATCTCCTCTATAATACCAAAGTTTACACAAAAACAATTTCTCCCGATATAGCTCCCCGTCAACTGATTAGTCTTCATCATTATTATTAGAAGTTTTACATCAACGCACGGGATCTGGAAATACAAGTTGTTGACCCAACAAGAAAGCATCTCGTATGGCTGAAGGATGTTCTCTAATCCGAGCAGTAGTGTCGACTTTATTAACCAACAGGGCATTTACATAATCAACACCTATTGCATCGTAGAAATATTTAACCGTCAGAACTGCACCATCAAAGAGGTTTTTCCCTTTCGTAGCACCAACCGATATGAATGCTCCACGCCGTATACGGGTATCATCCCTATCCATTCCTAATATATACTTTTTAACCCAGAGCGCCTGGCATCTATCCACCATCGCTTTTGCCTGTGCCGTAATACCATAAAAAAATATGGGCGATGCAAATATCACGTGATCTGCAGTTACAAGCTTTTCGTAAAGAAACTGCATATCGTCCTGGATGGCACATCGACCAGCTTCAAGGCATGCGTATATTTCTTTACATGGAGCGATATCCATCTCCGAAAGCAACACTCTCTCTACTTCTGCCCCTCTGTCTACGGCGCCTGCCAGCGCACTATCAAGCAAGATTTCAGTGTTACTCTGTCTTCTGGGACTCCCCAGAATGCCTAAAACCCTAATGTTCTCTCTTTGCTCTTTGCTATTCTGCAACTTCATCTTCTCCATCAAGTTACTCCAACAGGATCAACATCTATAGTCCAACCGGTAGATAAAGTTATTCCTGATAACAGGCTGGCAGGATTATGACCACGTATGATGAGTTGCCAGCGATACCTGCCCCTGACTCTATGGACAAATGCAGGTACAGGACCAATAAGGCTCAGCTTATTTTCATCCATAGTTTGTATTTTGCTAATAAGACTCTGACTTAGCCTTTTTAGTTCCTGTTGACACAATTCGTTATTGGTATGGCTATATACCAGGCGGATGAGATGGCTGAAAGGCGGATAATTATGCTGTCGACGGTAGTTAATTTCATACCTGTAAAATCCCAGATAATCATGTCTGGCAACCGCTTGAATAGCATAATTCTCAGGGGAAAAGGTTTGGATTATTACTTTACCTGCCTTGAAGCCACGTCCCGCTCTACCAGCGACCTGACATAAAAGTTGAAAAGTATGTTCTCCCGCACGGAAATCAGGCAGGTTAATGCTGGTATCAGCGCTGATTATTCCAGCCAGGGTCACCTGAGGCAAATCCAGTCCTTTTGCTATCATCTGAGTCCCAATAAGTATATCCGCCTTATGAGCACGAAAATCATTTAACAACTCCTCATGCTTATATCTCTGGCCAGTAACATCACTATCCCAACGAAGCAGTCTTGCGGTTGGAAAAGCTCTCTTTACTTCATCCGCTACTTTCTGAGTACCAATACCCAGAAACATAAGTCTGGTATCGGAACAACTCGGGCAAGAACCAGGAATTGAAACGGAATAGCGGCAGTGATGGCATATCAATCTCCCCCTTTGAGAATGATAAGTGAGAGCAACGGAACAACGAGGGCAACGAAAAACGAATCCACAATCAGGACACCGAACGAAAGTAGCCGTGCCCCGGCGATTAAGAAAGAGGATTATCTGATCGTTTTGCTCCAGAGTCTTCCTCATCTCATCTAACAAGGGACGACTGAGCAAGCTTGTATTTCCTGCTTTAAGCTCTTTCCTCATATCTACTATGTCCACGGCAGCCTGAGTGGAATAAGTAACAGACGGTGAAGAAAGCTTATCAGCCATGGTTGCCATTTGGGTATGGTCATGAGAAGTAATCCTCCTGGTTAGTGTCAAAAGTTTGTACTTTCCCGACTGAGCTTTATGGAAACTGGCAACGTCAGGAGTAGCACTACCGAGAATAACAACGGCATCATTCAGTTGAGCTAAACGAATAGCTACTTCTCGCGCATGGTACCGAGGAGAACGATCCTGCTGCTTATACATTTGCCCATGTTCCTCATCCAGTATAATAAGCCCAAGGTCTGGTTGCGGTGCAAATAATGCGCTTCTTGGGCCAATGACAACGTCACAATTTCCTTCCTTTATCCATTGCCATTCATCATATTGTTCTCCAGGTGAAAGATTACTATGCAATATACCAACCCTACCCGGATAACGACCGGCAAACCTCTCCACTGTTTGAGGTGTAAGGGCAATCTCAGGAACAAGACATATTCCTCTCTTACCATTGGCGACCACTTTATCCAAAGCCTTTAAGTAAATCTCGGTCTTACCGCTACCCGTGACTCCAAAAAGCATAAATACCAATGGGGCACTATTATCTCTGCTATCCCAATCTGCCTCCATTTGTTCCCACACGGTTCGTTGAGAGGAGGCGAGAACAGGAGGTAGAACGGCAGTAGTTTTAAGGTGGGACAATGGATCACGCCTGACACTGACCATCTCAATAGAAAGAATTTGACGTCTTTCCATAGCCTGAATAGTACCTAAAGAGCAGTTGAGTGACTTTTTCAGTTCTCCCAATGAGATAGCACATGTCTGCTGAAGAAGAAATTCTAACACGGCTAATTGTTTGGGTGCTCTAGCATGACTCAACCGGTATAGTTCAGTTTCAGCTTTGTCCTTGCTGACAACTAAGCTAACATAAGCTAACTGCTTGGGGCCTGTACCGATTTGAGGAATCTTATAGTCCCTCTTAATCAAGTGATACCTGAGAAGTTGTTCACTCAGCCGTTGTGCATTGTTATTTCCAAATTCCACTCCGAGTTTTTTTGAGCTTACCTTTCCTCTCTGCATTATGAACTGCAGGAGCTTATTCTGTTCAAGGGTCAGCGAAGTCATGTCTAGTACAGACTCCACAGCCTGGAAATAATTGATTGGCTTACGACTGAATGCAGGGGGTAACATCAATGCAAGGGCATTATATAGAGAGGAGAGATAATATTGGCTTATCCACATGGCGAGTTCTATTTGCCAGGGTAAAAGTAACGGATGGTCGTTAATACACTGAGCTATCTCTTTAGTTGTTTCAACTGATGGCTGATTGTTTTGCTGAACAACAATGCCCTGGACAACACGAGAACCAAAGGGCACCCACACTGCAAAACCAATTCCAATTTCCATATGAGGGGGGATGGCGTAGCAAAAAGTGGAACGACTCCCAGGGGAGTTTACCGCTACCTCGGCATATCGCATTCAAGATTCTTACGGAGTTTATTCTACTGTTTCTACTGTTTCTACTGTTTCTACTGTTTCTACTGCGGGTATTACTTCTATTACTTCGGGTGTTATTTCCTCAACTGGTGGCGCAGATTGCACTTTCACCTTCTCTGGCCTTTCCTTAAGTCGAGTTTGTTTTGTACTAAGCTGTCGCATGTAGTAGAGCTTGGCTCGCCGTACTTTACCCCGCCGAAGTACTTCAACACTTTGAATCAAAGGGGATTGAAAAGAAAAGGTGCGCTCCACCCCAATTCCTAAAAATACTCTCCTCACCGTGAAGTTTCCACCATCAACCCCTTTTTTGATCCCAAGCACCATACCCTGAAAGTGCTGGATACGTTCCTTATCACCTTCAATAGTCTTCAGTCCAACTCTGACAATATCACCCGGTGATATTTCAGGTATCTGTGCGTTTACTCTAGGTTCGGCAACTCTTCTGATATCCATTTTTTCTCCTCGTCCGTAACGGTTAATTTACTTAATAGGTCAGGCCGCCGCCGCGCCGTCCGCAAGATGGACTGTCGCCGTCTCCAGCGTGCTATCTCACTGTGGTTTCCCGACAGCAAGACTGGAGGTACTGACCAACCTTTGTACTCTTGTGGTCTAGTATATTGAGGATACTCCAGGAGTCCATCGTAATGCGAGTCACTGCTTGCCGACATCTGCGATCCAAGCACTCCTGGTATAAGCCTCACTACCGCATCAACCAACACCGTAGCAGCTATCTCACCAGCACTGAGTACATAATCGCCAATACTAATCTCGTCAGTAGCCAGATGCTCCCTGACCCTCTCATCTAAACCTTCGTAGTGACCACAGATTATCATAAAATGATGATGGCTGGCTAGTTCCTTAAGCACCTGCTGATTAAGAAGCCGACCTTGCGGAGTAAGCAAAACAACAGGAACTTCCTGAGCGTTGATCTGCTCCTTTACTGTCTGTACCGCCTCGAATATAGGTTCAGGTTTAAGCACCATTCCAGGTCCTGCTCCATAAGAATAATCATCTACCGTGCGATGTTTATCGTTAGCATAGTCCCGAATATTATGCATTGCGATATTGACCATACCACGCTCAATTGCTCGCTTAATAATGCTCTGATTTAAGGGAGAACTTAGTATTTCAGGAAAGAGACAAAAAATATCAATACGCATCGGGCAGTTCCCAAGACTATTTTCTTAAATGTAATCTTATCATATTTAAGATTGCCAGGAAAATTTTGCATAAAGGCCAAAAATACTTGACAAAATGTGCAATAGCTTTTATTGTATTACATGGTTGTGGTGAAAAGTGGGGAATAAGGGAATACAGTACTAAGAAGTAGGGAATATATATGTTCTTTGGAGAGTATAGTTATAAAGTTGACGAAAAAGGAAGGGCTCCCCTGCCTCCAAAATTCAGACGTGACATGAGAGACACGGTGGTATTAAGCAGAGGAGTCGAAAAATGTATCACTGCTTACTCTCTAGCCGAATGGACAAAAGTGGCCGAGAGCTTATCCTCTAAGGCAATGGGGCCTGCCAGTTCAAGAAGAATAAATCGTTCAATTTTTGGCTCTGCCTTCAGTGTCTCTTTTGATAAACAGGGGAGAGTAATATTGCCTCCAACCTTACGTGAGTATGCTGAAATCAAGGAGGGGGTAATTGTTGTAGGAGTGAACAATTCCGTTGAACTATGGGATTCTGAATTGTGGGAAGCTGAAAAGCAGAAATCCAATGAACAGGTATCCCAGATGATAGAAAGCTCGGAGGCGTAATGGCAAGCACAGCCGTACCGGTACCCAGTCATATTCCTGTTTTAACCAAAGAGGTTATGGAAGGATTGCAACTACATGCTATCGGGTCGTACATAGACTGTACAATAGGCTTGGGAGGACATGCAGAAGCCATCTTGGGGAACATTTTACCCGGAGGAAAGCTTCTGGGTATTGACGCTGATCCTGAAATTATTAATATCACTCGAGAAAAACTGAGCGACTATGGTCAAGCAGTAACTCTTATAAACGACAATTTCAGTAATCTCGAGGCCATCTGCTGCAAGAACAATTTCCAGCCAGTGGATGGAATTCTATTTGACCTTGGTGTTTCCTCCTGGCAACTAAATTCAGCTCAACGCGGTTTCAGTTTTCAGCATGAAGCTCCACTCGACATGAGATTTACACAAGTGCAAGGGCCAACAGCTGCAGAAATCGTTAATACATACTCAGAACAAGAGCTTGTTCGCGTTATCAAGCAATACGGGGAGGAAAGGCACAGCCGTCGGATAGCCAGCCTGATAATAGATAATCGTCCAATTAATACCACTTCTGAACTTGCCCGGCTGATAAGACAAGCCATTGGATACAGGCAAGGTAAGATCAACCCCGCTACCAAGACTTTCATGGCACTTCGCATTGCCGTCAATCATGAACTCGAGAATCTGAAAATAGCCTTGGACCAGGTTATTAAACTTCTCCGTTTTAAGGGTAGGTTAGTTGTCATTAGCTACCACTCACTGGAAGACCGGATTGTTAAGCAATTCATGAAACTTGAAGCCACTGATTGTATATGTCCTCCTGAGGCAATAGTATGCCGCTGCGGACATACTGCCAGCTTAAAGTTAATATCAAAAAAGGTAATCAAACCCAGTTCGTTGGAAATAGAAAATAACCCACGTAGTCGTAGTGGGAAAATGAGAGTGGCTGAGCGACTTAGCCAGGACGAAAAATAATAATCTAGAAGGAGGTTGGAAATGGTACACAAAATTGTTTCAGCTATTGATGTAGGCACAACTAAAATAGCTACTATCGTGGCTGACATAAATCCACAAGGCAGCATTGAAGTTCTGGGGGTTGGGGTTGTTCCCAGTCATGGCTTACATAAAGGCATTGTAGTCAATATGGATGAAGCCAAGACGTCTATTGCCAGTTCAATCAAAGAAGCCCAAACAATCAGTGGTATAAGGATTGATTCCGCTTTTGTGGGAGTTACCGGCAGACATGTCAGCAGTGTTAACAACCATGGAGTTGTAGCCATTCCTCGCAGTGACCGACTGGTTCGCTCTCGTGACCTCAAGAGAGTATTGTCTGCTGCCCGTAATTTACCTGTTCCTGAAGGAAAGAGACTACTCCATGCCATTCCTCGCTTCTATACTCTGGATGGTGAAGAGAGAGTAAAAGAACCAGTGGGAATGCACGGCAACAGGCTAGATGTGGAAACTCATATAATCACCGCATCAGTATCCTCGGTGCAAAACCTGGTTAAATGCATACGTAGTACTGGAATAGAGGTTGATGATTTAATTCTGGAACCTCTAGCCAGCAGCGAGGCCGTGTTAACCCAACAAGAGAGAGAAGGTGGGGTAGTCATGGTTGACATCGGTGGAGGAACCACCGATATAGCTGTATTCAGGCAGGGGAACATCTTCCATACCGCAATCATTCCTGTGGCTGGCTATCAAATCACCAGTGACATCGCCATAGGTTTAGGTCTGCCTTTTAACATAGCTGAGCGAATGAAAAAGGCATACGGGAATGTAACTCCGGGAATGGATATCAACAAGGAAGCTACTGTATCAGGGATAGAAAATGGCCATAGCGCTTCCTATCGTGACCTTTGTGACATCGTACGCTCCCGTATGGAGGAGTTATTTGAACTCGTACTTCTAGAGTTACCATCGACAGACTGTCGAACCCTTGCACCCTATGGTCTGGTATTAACCGGTGGCACGGCTAATTTAGAAGGGCTCGATGAGTTAGGAAAAGCCAAGCTGGGGATTCCAGTAAGGAGGGGACGTCCTTTAAGTGCAGGAATCCATGGCATCACTGATATCCTCAACGATACTGCATACGCCACTACTGTAGGTTTAATCTTATGGCAATCAAATAATAGGGAAAAATCAGCATGGAAAGTAAAAAGAGGTGGCGTTTTTGGGGGATTTAGTAGTTTGATGAGGAAATTGTTCCATATCTAAGAGATAATAAAATAAGTCATCTTGTAATTTTAGAAAGGAGGTAATAACATGGCAAAATCGATTTCTTCTCCAATTCCAGCGAAAATCAAAGCTATAGGTATTGGTGGGGGCGGATGTAACGCTATCAATCGCATGGTTCAGCAGGGAGTTACCGGTGTTGATTTCATAGCTATGAATACTGACGCCCAGGCACTAGCATTATCCGAAGCGCCTACCCGCATCCAATTGGGAGAAAAACTGACCAAGGGACTTGGTGTAGGAGGCCATCACGATGTAGGCAAGAAGGCAGCCGAGGAAAGTCGCCAAATAATTGAGGAGCTCGTCGAAGGGGCTGACATGGTATTCATAAATGCAGGTATGGGAGGTGGCACCGGTACTGGTGGCATTCCCGTAGTAGCTGAGATTGCCAAGTCCACAGGTGCTCTCACTATTGGAGTTGTTACCAAACCCTTCACTTTCGAAGGTGGACATCGTACACAGGTAGCTGAGGAAGGCATACTTAATCTTACTTCTAAAGTAGATACCCTCATCATCATACCCAATGATCGTCTGTTGCATCTATGCGATGCCAAAACAAGTGTTGATAACGCTTTCAAAAAGGCGGACGATGCTTTGATGTTGGGAGTTCAATCTATTTCAGAAGTTGTCACTGTTCCCGGGTTGATTAACCTCGATTTTGCAGACATCAAGTCTGTAATGAAGGACGCTGGTCCAGCATGGATGTCTGTTGGAATAGGAAGCGGACAAAACCGTGCTGCCGAAGCGGCCAGATCTGCATTGGCAAGCCCATTGCTTGATGTCTCTATAAAAGGATCTACCGGTATTATCTTTAACATCACCGGTGGTCCCAGCCTGACCCTTTTCGAGTGCAATGAAGCAGCCGAAGTCATTAGTCAGGCAGTCGACCCGAGTGCCAATATCATCTTTGGTGTTGTCAACGATCCGGAAATGCCAGACAGTGAACTTAAGATTACTGTTATCGCCACAGGCTTTGGTGGTCAGCGTGGCCAGGTAGTTAGCCGTGAGGAGCTTCGCCGTTTAATAACAGGCGGGGGTGAAGCATTGGATGTTCCTTCATTCCTACGACGTACCCATCGTCAGTCCAGCAGCTTAATGGATGAGGTCGGTAAAGAAGGTATGAGGCTTACTTCTCAGCCACAGCAACCAAAAACTACTATGTTCTAAGATGGCGGCATAATTGGGTAAAATAATTAAGTTTAAGATTTATTAAATATCTTGAGAATTGAATAAGGCGACGCAGGATCACTATATATTCTCCTGGTCATTATGTTTTTGACTTTTACTACATCTTGTAGTATCGTCATAAATAAACACAAGTTTTAGGGTGACCATGAAGTGTTCATATTGTGGTGAAACAAATTCTCGTGTAGTAGATTCGCGGCATATCGGTGATGGCATAAGGCGTCGAAGACAGTGCCTGAGTTGTGATGCCCGTTTCACTACATATGAGCGTGTAGATTTAGGCGGCATTTTTGTGGTTAAAAAGGATGGCCGCCGTGAAAAATATAATCGAGATAAGCTTTCCTCCGGAATTCGTAAGGCTTGCGAAAAGCGCCCCTTACCCATAGGCGCAATTGAAAAGGTAATCGATTCCATCGAAGCCGAGCTTTACCATACGGGCAAGACTGAAACTAGCAGCTCTCTGATCGGCGATCTAGTTATGCAAAGGCTGAAACATCTGGACCATATAGCATATATCCGCTTTGCCAGTATATATCGAGAATTTTCAGACATCGACACTCTTAAAGAAGTTGTTGACACATTAGCACAAGGGGAAGCATCCCTTTCAATAGCAAGTCAGTCATCTCAGCATCGTTCACCAAAGACAGATTCCCTCCTTTCACTGACAGGAGAAAACTGACATTGAGTAGTCCTCGAAAAGGAACAAAACATATCGAATCCACTGATGCCGATAAAGTGACTCAAGCTGTTTTTGCTGCAGCCGAATCTATGGGAATAACAGACAGGGTTATCCTGGAGGGTTTCGCCGAGCAGGTTATGCAACGTCTGCAATCGGTAAAACCTCTGCCAGGCATGGAGGAATTTGTTCCGGCACGACAGGAACATCCTGTATCTTCTGCCAGGCTCCAGGCAATAATTAGTGACGTTCTATCTGCAGACGATTTCTCCCCTCAATCAAGCAGTACAGTTGTATCAGGGATCAAACTAAGTGATAACGCCATAAGAGTACTGGAAAAGAGGTACCTGGTTAAAAACGAGAAAGGGGAAATTAACGAAATACCACAGGAAATGTTCAAACGTGTGGCTGAGCACATAGCCTCAGCCGAACAGCTTTACAATCCTGAATCAAATACTGCCGCCATAGCGGAGACGTTTTACCAGTTGATGGTTAACCTGGAATTCCTGCCTAACTCTCCCACTTTAATGAATGCCAGTCGCGAATTGGGGCAGTTATCAGCATGCTTTGTTTTACCGATAGAAGATACCATGGAATCAATATTTGAGGCGGTGGGATATACCGCATTAATCCACAAGAGTGGTGGGGGAACAGGATTCTCTTTTTCCCGACTGAGACCTGAAATGGACAGGGTTGGTTCCACTGGTGGGGTTGCTAGCGGTCCTATATCTTTCATGCGCGTTTTTGATACCGCTACGGACGTAGTAAAACAGGGAGGCATGCGCCGTGGAGCTAACATGGCAATTCTTAGCGTTGACCACCCGGATATCCTGAAATTCATCAGCGCAAAGGATAATACCGATCTATTCACTAACTTTAACCTTTCAGTTGCCATAACTGATGAGTTCATGCAGGCAGTAGAAAAGAAAGGCGATTATGATTTAATAAATCCCAGGACTGGCGAGAGAAGCGGTAAACTCAATGCACGTGAAGTATTCGACAAAATCGTCAATATGTCCTGGCATACTGGCGATCCAGGCGTCATATTCATAGATGAAATAAACAGATTTAATCCCACTCCCGGTTTAGGCAAAATAGAGAGTACTAATCCCTGTGGAGAGCAACCGTTGCTGCCTTTTGAATCGTGTAACCTGGGCTCTATAAATTTGGCGAAGATGCTGAGCAGCCAAAATGGCCAGGTGAAGATTGATTATGACAAGCTGTCCCGAGTAGTTGAGCTAGCAGTTCATTTCCTGGACAACGTCATTGATGTTAACCAGTTCCCTTTGCCTCAGATAGCCGAAAAATCAAAACAAACCAGAAAGATAGGACTGGGGATAATGGGATTTGCCGATATGCTGATACAACTTGGCATCCCATATAACAGTGAACAGGCACTAAGTTTGGCTGAAGAGACCATGCATTTCATATCCGATCAGGCTGACAAAGCTTCAATGGAGTTGGCTAAATCCAGGGGCACTTTCCCTGCCTTCGAAGGGAGTATTTATGATGTCACTGGCGGCCCCAATTTTCGAAATGCTTCCAGAACCACAATTGCCCCCACCGGTAGCCTAAGCATTATTGCTAACTGTTCCAGCGGCATCGAGCCAATCTTTGCCTTAAGCTATATACGTCATATCCTCGATGGTGAAGAATTGGTAGAGGTGAATCCTTACTTTGAACAGGTTGCTAAAGAGAGAGATTTCTTTTCCATTGAGCTGATGAGGGAGCTGGCCTCGGGAAAAAAAGTGAAGGATGTATCGAGTATTCCAGAGGAAATAAAGAGAGTTTTCATTTCTGCTCATGATATTGCTCCTGAGTGGCATGTTCGAATGCAAGCAGCCTTCCAAAAGTTCACTGATAGCGCCGTATCAAAGACAGTGAATTTCCCCCTTGAGGCGACTCCTGAAGATATAGCCAACGTGTATCTACTCGCCTATCACGAGAAATTGAAGGGAATAACCATTTACAGAGACCAAAGTCGAGACGGCCAAGTTCTGACCACGGGTATAAAAGAAGCAGAAAAGGATAACTCCCGTGACAGGCTATCGCAAAGAAAAAGACCAAAAGTAACTAGAGGGATAACTGAAAAAGTAAGCACCGGATGTGGTTCCATCTACGTAACGGTGAATTTCGATGAACACGGCATAGCGGAAGTATTCACAACCCTGGGAAAATCGGGCGGATGTGCTGCCGCTCAACTTGAAGCTATTAGCCGACTTATATCGTCATCACTGCGCTCTGGAATAGAGCTAGACTCCATAGTAAGACATCTGCATGGCATACGTTGCCCCTCCATCGCCTGGGAGCAAGGTCACGCCGTCTTATCATGTGCTGATGCAATTGCCAGCGTACTACAAAAATATACAGAAGATACAAGAAATAAAGCTCCGGTATCTTCCGTTAAGGCGAGTAAAAGTAACCTGGGACAGTGCCCTGAATGTGGAGGGAATTTGATTCACCAGGAAGGATGCGACATTTGCCCTAACTGCGGTTTCACCAAATGTGGCTAAGCTGATGGAAAAAAGATTATGTAATAATGGAAATGGCTATTACCCGGCATTAAGCCACATAGCCAATGTTAGCAATTCAGAGCTTAGTTTAAGGAGAATCTGCAATTCCATAGCTAAAACTACAGCTAAAGTGCTGAGAGCAGGTGGTTGTCGTATTTTATTTTTAGATTCAGGGAAAAGATATCTAAGCACCATAGGAGCATTCGGGCTTAGTGATTTTTACCTTAGAAAAGGCCTGCTCGACGCACACAAGAGCCTTCCCGAAATCCTGGAGGGAAAAGTAGTATTCGTTCCCGACGCTACCAACGATGAAAGAGTTCAGCATAACCAGATAGCAGAAGCACAAAGAGTATGCTCTATACTTGGCGCTCCTATTGAGGATAAAGGGGAAATCATTGGAGAAATCAGGGTCTACACCCACGAGCCTCATGACTTCTCTGAGGAAGACCGTAGATTCCTGGTCAGTGTAACCAACATGAGCGCTGTGCTCCTGGAAAAGCATAGACTTAAACAATTGCTGGTAAATAGTAGCAAGCCAGATGAAAAGGAGTTGATATCGTTTCCTCCAGCTAAGTTAACCGCATCAACATTGAGGCCGGCTGAGTTTGCTCACCCCAGTGAAGAGGAATTTGCCAATATACTTGACTTCTACCGCGTAGAGTGGCTTTATGAACCCCGGTCGTTTCCGCTCAACTGGGATAATGATAGAGTGACCGAAATGTTCACCCCCGACTTTTACTTGCCGGAGCTTAACATATATATAGAACTCACAACGTTAAAGCAGAGCTTGATGACGGCAAAAAATCGCAAGTTGCGTAAGCTCAAGGAATTATACCCAAATATAAACATCAAACTACTCACAAAAAACGATATCGCTAACCTGTTAGCGAGTCACGGTTACAACCCTATCATAGAAACCAAGACAGAGGGAGTTGCCCAAATCCTTTATAGCCACAGCCAACTTCTTCGCAGGATAAGAACTTTAGCTAAACGAATCTCCAATGATTATACCGGTCAGCAACTAGTCATGGTTGGCATTCCAAAAGGAGTCATCTGCTTCATATCTGACCTGATGCAACATGTCTCTATACCACTCACCCTGGACATTATGGCTATTTCGCACTATGGTGGTAATGAACAAGTTGTTAAAATAACAAAAGACCTGGACGGAAGCATAGATGGTCGCCACGTTTTACTGGTTGAGGATATTATAGATTCCGGTATGACACTAAATTATGTGTTGAACTACCTCCGAGCTCATAATCCAGCCAGCTTACGTGTCTGCACGTTATTCGATAAAAGAACTCGTCGTTTAGTGGATATTCCTCTCGATTACATAGGCTTTGAAGTACCTGATAAATTTGTAGTTGGATATGGGCTGGATTACAAAGGTGAATATCGGAATTTACCCTTTGTCGGTGTTCTACGGCCTGAGTTAATCAGAAATGGAATTTCAGTAAATGACATGCCCCACAGCAATAAGATACGGGCATAAAAAAGCCCTGAGTAACCTCGCTATATCCGAAGATCCCCTCCTGGTCATCTCCACTTCCACTTACTCAGCGCTTCGAACCTGAATCCTAACGCCTTCAAGCTTCCGCTTCATCAATGCCCAGATGTTCTCCCCAGCTCCCAGTCCGACTACTCAGGACGGCATATAATCTAGCATTATTAACAGCAATTGTCAAATTTCCATAGCTTGAAATGTTAATAATTAAGACAAATATTTCGAAAAAAGCGTAAAATACTGGATACATGAAACAGCCAGGCAATTGCCAATTAAAAGTCATAGTTAATAGGGAGCAAATCGCCGAAGCTGTAGCCAGGATAGCCTCCGAAATAGCGAGAGACTATCAAAAAAAACAGCCTTTACTTATTTGTGTTCTCAAAGGTTCATTTATTTTCATGGCGGACCTGGTCCGTCAGCTTAAGCTGGATGTAGAAACAGATTTCATCCAACTTGCAAGCTATCACTCAGCTAAAGAAAGCTCCGGCAAAGTCACAGTGACCCAGGATCTACAGAAGTCGATTACCGGCAGAGATGTCCTGGTAATTGAAGATATTGTAGATACAGGCCTCACTATTTCTTTTCTGCTCAATCATCTTAAAAAGAAGAAACCTGCCTCCTTGAAACTCTGTGCCCTTACAGAAAAACCTTCCCGACGTAGGGTTCCTGTATCTATTGATTATCTTGGATTCACCCTGCCAAACAAATTTATTGTCGGATATGGGCTTGACCTCGACGAGAAATACCGGTGCTTGCCAGAAATATACTCTGTGGAGGAATAAGTAATGGACCTAAAGAAGCTCATCTCTGTAGCGAAAGGAGAGGCTCCTGCTGATTTAATTATCAAAAACGCTCGTATAGTAAACACATTCATCGGCAGTATTGAGTTTAGTAATGTAGCCATATGCGGTGACAGGATTGCCGGAGTGGGAGACTATGAAGAAGGAAGAGAAATTGTTGATTTAGGCGGAAATTATCTTGCCCCCGGTCTAATCGATGGGCACACACACATTGAGAGTTCCATGCTACACCCGGCCATATACGCCAATACAATAATCCCCAAGGGTATTTCAACTATCATAAGCGATTTACATGAGATAGCCAACGTTTGTGGCCTGACAGGCATCAGGTTCGCCCTCGATAGCATAAATGATTTGCCACTCGACATGTTTTTTATGATACCGTCCTGCGTCCCCGCCACCAATTTGGAAACCTCAGGTGCCAGAATCAACATGGCGGAAATAAAGGAACTACTTCAGGATAGCAATGTAATCGGATTGGGGGAAATGATGAACTTCCCGGGCGTGCTAAATTGCTCCGAGGACGTTTTAGCCAAGATTGCCAGTTTTAAAGGAAGGGTTATCGATGGCCATGCTCCCGGCCTGACTGGCAAGGAACTCAACGCCTACATGGCAAGCGGTATTCTCTCTGACCATGAATCAATCTCACTTAAGGAAGGACAGGAGAAACTACAGAAAGGAATGTATCTGATGATTAGGGAAGGGTCATCAGAAAAAAACCTGGATGCTCTCCTGCCGCTTGTTACAGATAACACATACAAGAGATGCTTTTTTGTTGTAGATGATCGTAGCTGCCTGGACCTTCTCAACGAAGGGGACGTAGATGCGGTGCTAAGAAAAGCTATCAGCAAAGGATTGGAACCAATCAGGGCAATTCAGATGGCGACAATCAATACGGCCGAGTATTTTCGTCTTCACGACAGAGGAGCAATCGCACCGGGCTACCTCGCCAATCTTATCACTATTACTGACCTCAATAAATTGGAAATAGACATGGTTTTCTATAAAGGGCGTCCGGTTGCAAGGCAAGGTAGCCCTCTTTTTACAATGCCTGATATAAAATCCGGACTGGAAGATACGATTCACATCAAGCCCTTCACTTCGGACGAATTGAAATTACCCGGTACGGGAGAGTCATATCCTGTCATCGAGATTGTTCCCGGGCAGATAATCACGAAAAATATACTTGAGCGGGTGAAATTAGAAGAAGGCATGGTTGTCCCCGACCTACAAAGAGACCTCTTAAAGCTTGTGGTAGTGGAGAGGCATAAAGCCAGCGGTAACATCGGCGTAGGATTGGTTAAAGGCTTTGGTTTAAAGAAAGGAGCTCTGGCATCATCTGTAGCGCACGATTCTCACAACATAATTGCTGTAGGAACCAATGACCACGACATTTTGTCAGCAATAAAAGAAATAGAGAGGCTTCACGGAGGGCTGGTCGTTTGTGCGGACGGTAATATACTTTCCTCCCTGCCATTACCTGTCGCGGGATTACTCTCGCCTGAACCAGTAGAAGTGGTTATTCAGCAATTAGAAAAATTAGCACAGGTTGCTGCCAGTATCGGTTCTTCCGTACCGGCTCCATTCTCTCTACTATCCTTCCTCGCCCTGCCGGTAATTCCCGAGCTAAGATTGACTGATTTAGGACTGGTAGATGTATTAGCCTTTAAACTAATCAAACAGCAGGTAAGTTGTAAGACCTTGGGTAAATTCACTACGGCTGAGCATAAAACCGGCTATTCTGGTACTACCCTTAACAGGTGATATTTCTTGGCTCCCTTGCGCAGTACGAAGAACTGCCTGTCAATACTCTCATCAAGTGACAATTTATAATATTCATCCGTTACCCGGCGATTATTAACATAGAGACCACCCTCTTTAATCAGGCGTCTCGCCGCACCCTTAGAAGACACAAGACCACATTCCTGTACCAGATTTGACAGAAGTATGCCTTCTTCATCAAATTGAGCTGCTGACAAATTAGTAGAGGGAGTATCAGAAAATATATCAAGGACATCATGAGCAGATAAATCCTCTATTTCCCTGCCAAATAGCGCAGTGGTTGCACGTTCAGCCTTTGCCAGTTCCTCTTCCCCGTGTACCATTCGCGTAATCTCAGATGCTAATATCTTCTGAGCTTCTCTCTTTTCAGGCGACCTGGCCAGCGTATCAGCAATACCTTCAATCTCCGCTTCAGAAAGAAGTGTAAAATATTTCAAATAAGATATGACTTCCTTGTCACCGGTATTCAGCCAGAACTGGTAAAAATGATATGGCGAACTTAAATTCGGATCAAGCCAAACAGTTCCGCTACCTGTCTTGCCAAATTTTAGTCCGGAAGATGTCTGGAGTAACGGCGTTACAAGCCCGTAGGCCTTACCTCGAATCAGTCGGCGAATCAGGTCAATGCCACTGGTGATATTTCCCCATTGGTCACTTCCTCCCATCTGAAGGACACATCTATATCGTTTGTATAAAGTGAGGAAGTCATACGCCTGCAGAAGCATATAATTAAACTCCGTAAAAGACATCCCCCCTTTCAGGCGGCTCTCCACCGATTCCTTGGCCAGCATGTAGTTTACGGTGAAATATTTTCCAATATCACGTAAGAAGTCCAGCATGCTAATAGAAGCAAGCCAGTCAGCATTATTGACCAGAATAGCTGGATTATTTTTGGCATCAAAATCCAGGAATTTGCTTAACTGTTTCCTGATTCCCTGGATATTTTCCTCAATTTGGTCCTTGCCAAGTAGGGGGCGTTCCTGAGTTTTTCCGCTTGGGTCCCCGATAAGTCCGGTGCCTCCACCAAGCACTGCTATGGGGGTATGCCCATGGCGTTGCATATGAACCAGTGTCATTATTGGCAGCAGGGAACCTACATGAAGACTGGCGGCTGAGGGGTCGAAACCAATATAGCCAACAACTTTCTTGCTGGCAAGGATTTCTTGCGTTCCCTCTGTCGCAGCATATAGGACACCTCGCCATTGCAGTTCTTCATATAGATTTCCCATAATTAAGTTACTGATTCTAAGGTTTTTTACGAGCCAGTGTCAAGAATAAGAACCCTGGATAATGCCCGGGAGGACTAGCCTAACAGCAATTACTCTTCATCAATAGAGTATTTCCTTCGATGTTAACATATTTTAATAGCTGGTTTGACCACAACTTGTTGCTATGATAAATTTCACTACAGGCAGCGTAGCTCAGCGGTAGAGCAAAGGACTCATAAGCCTTTGGTCACTGGTTCAAATCCAGTCGCTGCCACCAGTAAATCTCTTCCCTCTCCAATCGACCAGGGCGCTACTCAAAATTCACAAGCGTGTCCACATGCTATCGGTGAACAAGGGCTTTCGCTAATACAGACTAATATCCTCATGCCACAGATATTATTAGAGCATACTACTTTGATGATGACTAATAGATATTTCCACGCAGTGGGTTGTTATGATGCT
>SDBU01002197.1_pt1 | contig 26466 bp, 21 predicted proteins | sample 2277071 | NCBI WGS metagenome assembly SDBU01 (sample SAMN10397929, study PRJNA504765) | marine sediment metagenome | isolation source: marine sediment core GS08_GC12, 126 cmbsf | place: Arctic Ocean: Gakkel Ridge, Loki's castle | collected 2008
CCTACTGTAAGAAGTAGGGGGAGGCAAGTCACTTTCACCAAAACACTTGATAACAAAGAGTTTAGAACAAAATTACTAAAAAACTTTTGACATTACTAATCATAAAGTTAGGAGTATTAACATGGAAGAATTCAGGTGCCGTGTGCCAAATATAGTATTTGGAAAGGGAAAATTGAAATCGTTGGAGAACTTTGTTAAAGAATGGACAGACAAGGCATTTTTGGCGATTGATCCCTATTTGGATAAGATTGGATTGGGTAAGGAAGTTATTACTCTCTTGAAAAAATCCTCAATTAAAACTATTAAATACACTGAGATTAAACCCAATCCTGACTGCTTTGGTGCAGATAAAGCAGCAGAAATTGCCAAGAAAGAGAACTGTCAAGTTGTGATCGCCATAGGAGGGGGAAGCACAATAGACTTTGGTAAGGGTGTAGCGGTAATAGCGAGTAATCCAGGAACATGTTGGGATTACACAGAAAGATCCGATCACAAAGTGCTTCGCCCCAGTGATAAGACCCTACCTGTTGTAGCTATTCCCACCACGGCTGGCACGGGGTCTGAAGTAACTGCGTTTGCGGTGTTTAGTAACTCTCAGATACAGGAAAAAAGTACTATAATCAGTGATAGAGTTTTCCCTAGGCTTGCTATAATAGACCCTGAGTTAATGTATTCCATGCCTCCGGAACTTACTGCACTAACGGGAGTGGATGTTCTTGCTCATGCTATAGAATCTTACATCAGTGTCCATGCTAATTCTTTCTCAAAAATGGTTGCCATAGAATCTATAAGGCTGGTATCTACCTATTTACCTGCAGTTGTTGCCTACGGTAAAAATAAAGAGTCAAGAGAAAAGATGGCCTGGGCAAGTACATTGGCGGGGATGGCTATTGCCCATGCTGGAGTAGCGCTTCCTCACGCTCTAGGGCAACCGGTAAGCGGTTTTTGTGATGCTCCCCATGGTGGAAGCATTGCCGCTTGTTTAGCAAGAATTTTGGAGTTCAGTTTTACCGCTGACTTTAACAAATTTGCAGAAGTTGCTGAAGCTATGGATCCTGCTGTTAAATCACTCCCTCTCCGAGAAAGAGCTGAAAAGTGTGCCAAACTCGTAGAAAGGCTTTTAAAAGATATAAACATCAAGGTAAGGTTTAGTGATTTTGGTTTAAAAGAGGAAGATATAGAGAAGGTAACTCACATTGCTCTTACCGGTTATTACTTTGATATAAATAGCCATCCAAAACAGGTAACCCCAGAGGATATCAAAAGACTTTACAGGGAATGTATATAGTCACATATTGAGTGCAGAGATATGGACTCCAAAAGAGCAAAATCTACGAAAGTCATGAGACTCTGGAGAAATCAACTTTTCTGTTGCTTGTTATTTGTGGATGGAATCAAGTATGAGTGATGAAACATTTTATAGAATGCGGGAATATATATTGTGGAGAATAGATGAAAGCACTAGTTAAGATAAAAAGTGGTGTGGGCAATGTCGAATTAAGAGAGACGCCTAAACCCAAAGCAAAAGAGGGGCAAGTACTTATAGAAGTTAAGGCAGTAGGTTTGTGCGGCACAGATATACACATATTTTATGATGAGTTTGTAAATAATCCTCCTGTAATATTAGGTCATGAAGTCTCGGGTGTTATAGCAGAGATAGGAAAGGGAGTAACAAACATAGAGGTAGGAGAAACTGTTACAACAGAGACTTACTTCAAGACTTGTGGTTTATGTTACTACTGTCGAAATGGCAAAGAAAATCTCTGTACCCATAGACTATCAATAGGCTCTCGTGTCAATGGAGGAATGGCTAAATATGTCGTTGTGCCGTCCAGAAACATTCATAAATTACCAAAAAACGTTGACTATACCAAAGGTGCTCTGACCGAGCCCTTAGCTTGTGTAGTTCATTCTGCACTGGATATGACAAAAATGAGCCCAGGTGATATTGTTGCTGCTGTCTCTGGACCTGGGCCAATAGGTCTTTTAACAACCCAAATTGCAAAGCAGGCAGGAGCTATTGTAATTGTTATTGGTACGAAGCGGGACATAAATAGACTAAGGGTGGCCAAAGAACTGGGAGCTGATTATACAATTAATCTGGAAGAAGAAGATCCTACTAGAATTATCAATAGTCTTGGTAGGGGTCTAGGGACTGACGTGGTGTTTGAATGTGCTGGAGTTGAGGCTTCAGTGGAAATGTGCTTGAGATTGGTTCGGAGAGGAGGTCAGTATACCCAGATGGGATTGGTAGGTCAAAAAGTGTCCTTTAATATAGACCAGATCATTCATAAAGAGATTACTGTGAAGGGTGGCAATGCCTCGGTTCCTGGTGCTTGGGTGAGGGCTTTGAAATTAATGGAGACAGAAAAAGTCAAAATAAAGCCTTTGATTTCTCATGTTTTACCAATTTCTGAGTGGGAAAAAGCATTTAATATATTCAAGGAGAAGTCTGGATTGAAAATAGTTTTGACTCCCATTGATTAATTATGGAACAAATGCTTTAATATGGGATGGTTGACATAGTTCGAACTTAGTTAAGGCTGTCTGGTTCTCATAATTATTATACACTTCCTCCTTGGCAATTGTTCTCACATGAAGTTAGTGCTTAATGCTTAGAGAGAAATGAGTGGCTCAACCCGTTTTCGTCTGCCACCTTTTGACACTACCCCTTCTTAGATAAGGGAGGAAATATGCTTACTATCAGTGTAAACAGCCTGGATGAGCTTCGTCGGGCTCAAATAGAGCCAGAGAAATACAGGCATTTGAGAGTACGAATGGGGGGATGGCAGGCCTATTTTGTAGATTTAACAAGGAAACATCAGGATCATCATATTGCTCGATTGGAACAGTATGTCTAAGAAAAAGAAAAATGAAAAACAAAGTGGAAAGAAGAGGGTTGATCTTTGATATCAAAAAGATTTTCTACCGCCTTGGACACCAGTGGTTTTGTAATCTGGCCGTTATTAGAAAAAATAGTGGACGAGGCAGATCTATTTCTCTACGATATCAAACACATGGATGACCAAAAACATATTCATTTAATCGGCGTTTCTAACCACCTAATTTTGCAGAATTTAAAGAGGCTCAAAGAACGACGAAAAGAGATAATTGTAAGAGTTCCTCTGATTCCTGGTTATAACAACTCTTCCCAGAATCTACAGGAGACCATAGATTATCTGAGCTCTCTATACATCAAAAGAGTAGACCTTCTTTCTCCCAATAAAGCTGCCGGATCAAAACATGGATTTATCGGGAAGAATTATCCTTTGGAGAGTCTTGAGCCTTATCCCCAGAAGGAAATAGAAAAGATAGTAGCTGAGTTTAGAAATGCTGGACTTGATGGGCGTGTGGAGAGATAAAAATTAAGAGTTGGACTGGTAAATTCCCCGTTTCTCCCCCACAAGGATCCTTTTGCCCTGACAAAGGAAAGTGGAGGAAGGATAAAAATCACCCAGGGAAATCCTTGCAGTATTTAAGGTAGTTTAAGTATTCGATCTTTGTCATAAGTTTTCCAAGAAAGAGCGAGTTTGCTCAGCAAATTTCTCTTAGAGGAAAGAAATTTTTCCTTAGAATGAAGAAAGAACTGGCCAAAAATGTCTGTGTACCTCAAAGCAAGAAGACGAAAAATTCACAAAAACAGACCCTCGTTAAAAGGAAAAGATTTAACAAAAAGAAAGAAAGAGAAAGGAAGGCTCTCTATTCTCTCTGGATGGCATAAAGAAGGTAAAGGGGGACCTTGGGACCAAAAAGTCTTTCTCGATATTTCTTATCCCCTATCCTTCGATATTTTCTTAAGTTTACTGTAGCCCGAATAATAAGGCCAAAGATCCTTTTGATAAAACTTGTAATATCGGAAAGATAAGATAATACAGCTGCTCTTTTGATTCCCCTGACTCTTGGACGCTGTAAGATATCCAGATCATTTTCCTTCGAGGTGGAATTGCTTCTCTCGGATGAGGTTCGGTAACTTTTGATCTTTTTGTAAATCGGGCTTGCTCTGTGCCACCTTAAGATGAGGCGAGGGAAAGAGTTGACTGACATTTTTGTGGAAAAACCATGCCGATTTCTTCTATGAGGACAGCTAGAAGGATAAGGATTACGAGGTGATTCTCTCTGGCACTGTTTCTCGCAAGAAAAAAAGCTTCTCTAATGAGTACGTTTCTGGGACCAAGAGGATTAGTGTCCGCGGAAGTCTCGTCAAATAATATTTTGCTCCTAAACCGCTTCCCCCGACATATTTCTTAATCACATCCTCTTCTGTGACTTCTACGCTTATCTTCCTTGTACTTAAGTCCACGCGTAGAATCTTACCCATGTATGCTGATGTCATTATGGTCACCCTCCTATTCTTCTTCTTGGTACTTCATACTGCTTTCTCGCAATGTATGGATATGCTATTTTCCTCGCACATAGATATGTCCTCTTCACTAGAAACATACCTGCAATTTTTTTCAGCATAACTTAGTTATTAATTAATACTCTTGAGGTAAACTCTCTAATTGAGAAAGGCTGAATACAGGGCCATCTTTACACACATGGAACCTACCTATATTGCACCTTCCGCACATTCCTATTCCACACTTCATTTTCATTTCCAACGAGGTGTAAATTCTCTCCGAAGAAAACCCAAGAGCGATAAGCTTGGGAAGGGTAAGTTTTATCATAATCGGTGGACCACATATAACGGCGTAAGCATCTTTTGGACTGGGCGCTTTCTGCTCAACAACTGTAGGGACAAATCCAACTAATCCCTGCCAGAACTCATTACCTTTATCAACAGTTATATAAACCTTTAAGTCTTTCCGTTTCTCCCACTCCTTAAGCTCCTCCTTATAGAGAAGCATCCCAGGGGTTCTTGCTCCATATATTATAGTGATATCCTTAAAATCTTCCCTGTAAGCAATAAAATATTTTATTAGAGCTCTTAAGGTAGTGAAGGCAAACCCGCCGCCTATAATAACCACATTCTTACCTTCAAAAATATCAACAGGATAGTGATTTCCCAGTGGCCCCCTAATTCCTAATTCATCCCCCTCTTTAAGATAATGTAAGGCGGTGGTAACTATACCAGCTCTGTTTATAGTAAATCTCAAAAAATCTTTCTCTGTGGGAGAAGAGGCGATACCAAAAGGTGCTTCTCCTTTTCCCCAAACAGAAATTTGGCAAAACTGACCCGGGATGAAAGTAAAATTTTCCTCATCTTCCTTGTTCAAAAAAAGAAGATCCAGCGTTTTTAACATTCCATCTTCAGACTCTATAAGAATCCTCCCCACTTTGACCGGTATAGGTAAATATGGATTTTCCACTATAAAAATCTCCTAAATCTTAGGTATCTCTTTTAATACTTTTCTAATATCAATATTAACCGGACAGTTCATAATGCACCTTCCACAACCAACACATGCCATCTCCTCATAATTTTCAACAAAATAATTAAACTTGTGCATTACCCGCTGTCTCATTCTTTCCCTGCCTGTTGGTCTTGGATTATGCCCTGACGTCTGTAAGGTAAAAAGAGGAAACATACAGGAATCCCAATTTCTAACCCTTTCGCCCTGGGAGTTGACTACCTCATCAGCAATATCAAAACAATGACAGGTTGGACATAGATAACTACAAACACCGCATTCTATGCATTTTTCAGATAACTTATCCCAAAACGGATGTTCAAGTATCTTATCAAGTTTTTCTTTAAGAGCCTTTGTATCAACTCTCGATTTAATACTCTTTTCTGATTCATTCCTAATTTTTCCCGCTAACTTTAATTCTTCCTCTGTAGCTTTCGAAAATTTATAGGTTAAAAACTCTTTTCCTCTATCCGTAACCACATCAACAAGATATTTATCTCCTATATCAATAAGGAGGACATCTAGACCTTCTTTTGAAAAAGGTCCACCACCAAATGAAGTGCAAAAACAGGTGCCAAGAGGCCTATTGCAGCCTAAGCCAATAATAATACTGTTCTCTCTTTTATTTATGTAGTATACATCCTCATAATCTTTTTGTTTAAAAACATTATCTAAAAGAAGATTTGCTTTTGCATCACAGGGCCTAATAGCCAATAAAACCATTTTCTGGCTTACTTTCTCAGTTGATACTACCTTTCCATTTCTGTATCTAAACATTGTCTCTGACTGAGGGAAAAATACCTCCTTAGGCGGTTTTTTTGAATTTTGATAATTGGGCTCTATTCCCGGAGAGTTATCTAGTGGTTTAAAGGCAAAAATACCATCGACATTGATCGGTGCCAAGATTATGTAGTCTCTCGTTAAAGATTGAATAAATCCGTTCATATTCTTCTTGCTGATATTCTTCATAGTTTATTCCCGGATTCCTCTCCGGAATCAATAAAATCTTGCCTGTCTTGAACACTAAAAGCAGCCAGTGGAGGGGCTACTTCAGGATCCAATCCTGCCTCAAAGTTAAAGTAATTCTCTACTTCTTTATTGATTTTCTGGGTTAAGAATCTAAGGTTTATCTCCATTGGACAGGCCCTCTCGCAAGCCCCACAATCAACACATCTACCTGCTTGATGATAAGCTCTCATAATATGCCAAACAGCAAGGTCTGAGAAATCCAACCCTTTCTCCACCCATTTTGGGCAAGAATTATCAACAAAACATTCCTCACAATAACACATAGGACAGGCTTGTCTGCAGGCATAGCACCTGATACACTTACTTACTTCTCTACTAAAATATTCCCATCTTTCATCAATTGATTTTTTCTCATATTCAGCAACTTCAGTATATTCATTTACTTGACTATTTTCTTTTAGCCTTTCGCCAATTAAAACATCAAAGATTGACGGATTACGATATTTGCAGGTTCTGCAGGAAGAGTAAAGATAAGTGTCTTTGTTAAGAACTTTTTCAAAAGTTCTCCCTTTAACTAAAACCTGATAAATTTCTTCCTTTGCTTCTAGTATCTCACCTTCCACTTCTCTCTCTATTCTTCTTCTATCCACCATACCTTGACAGGGAACGCCAATAACTACAATTTGTTCTCTTTTGATTTGGCCCTCAGTAATAAGAGCAACTATAGAACGAGAATCACAACCCTTGGCAATGACCGCAACCTTACTTTTGCCTACTTTGGCAAGATATGTAGCCAGATTATTTTCACAAAACAAGTTCCAAACAAGTTTTTCTATATCATTCTTGTTGTGAATAAACACAGGTGAAGCTCTAAGCGGTAAAGTTCCTTTCTCAAAACCAATTACAAAATCAACCTTTCCTGCATCAAGAAGATTTCTTGCTTCTTCCCTTATTTTTTTTTGAATATCCTGCATTTAGATTCCTCTTGTTTTTACCAACTTCTTTAGCGGTCCTAGTTGTCTCACCTTATCGGTAACTTCTTTAATTACCTGAGCAAACCTTGCCCCTTCCGCTGCTGAAATCCAGGCAAACTGAACTCTGTCCTTCTCGATTCCAATGTACTCTAAAAGGTGTTTAATGATAGTAAATTTTCTTCTGGCAACATAATTTCCAGAAATATAATGACAATCACCAGGATGGCACCCCGCTACCAAAACACCATCTATGCCCTGATGGAGAGCTTTTACAATAAAGAAGGGGTCTATTCTACTGGAGCAGGGAACACGAATTACCCTCACATTTGCTGGGTATTGAATTCTGGAAACACCGGCAAAGTCTGCACCAGCATAAGAGCACCAGTTACATAAAAAAGCAAGGATCTTGGGCTCCTTCTCTTTCATACCATCGCTCCTATTTGTGCAAATATCTGTTCATCAGAAAACCCTTTTAAATCAATTGAGCCTGACCTGCAAGATGCAACACAAGCACCACATCCTTTGCACAATGCTACATTTACCTCGGCTACTTCTTTTTCCCTCCCAAATACTCTTTTGAGTTTTACATCAATTGCCCCATAGGGACAGACTTCTTTGCAAAATCTGCATCCCACACACTTTGCTTCATTTACTTTTGCTGCGGTTCCCTCTACTTCAAGTTGACCTTTTGATAAAATCGTGCAAGCGCGGGATACACAAGCATTGGCCTGAGAAATACTTTCTTCGATAAACCTAGGAGAATGTGCGAGGCCACACAGAAAAATACCTTCTGTAGCAAAATCAACCGGACGAAGCTTCACGTGAGCTTCCAGGAAAAAGCTATCTTCATTTAAAGGAACCTTTAACATTTGAGACAGGTTCTTGTTATCCTGCAAAGGAGTTGTAGCTGTGCTCAGAACAACTAGATCTGCAGAAACTAATAATTTCTCCTGAACTACTAAATCTTTCACCAGTACTTCAAGCCTGCCCCCACTCACTCTCACTTCAGGTTTGTCATTCTCTTCATATCGAATAAACATAACCCCTTCCTCTCGAGCTTTTTGATAGTAATCTTCTTTGAAAGCGTAAGTTCTTATGTCTCGATAAAGAATGTAAATATCAGCTTTTCTATTTACCTTCTTAATTTTAAGAGCGTTCTTTATCGCTTCTGAACAGCAAATTCTGCTACAATAAGGGCGATCATTATCCCTTGAACCAACACATTGAATCATAACTATAGAGTGAGAGTTAACATTTAATGCTTGGCTGGCAATCAACTTTTCCAGCTGTCTTTGGGTAATCACTCGGTTATCTTTACCATAAAGATATTCACTTGGTTGATATTCCTTTGCTCCCGTGGCTACAATGATAATTCCATGTTCAAGTTCCTGGAGACAAGAGCCTGTTTTAATAGTGGTTTCAAAATTGCCTACAAATCCTTCAATCTTTTGAGGCGTAGAAGTAGTAAAAATGTGAATTTTGTCGTTTGAGCGAACCTTATTTATGAGCTCTCTTAAAAAACTCTGTACATCCTCTTCTTCCAGAGTATAATAGATATCTCTTGCTTGACCACCCAGCTCATTATCCTTTTCCACTAGATATACCTCATATCCTTCTTCGGAAAGACGTAAAGCTGATGTCATGCCTGCTATTCCTCCGCCAATTACCAATCCTTTGCGGGTAATATCTAATGTTATTCTGCCTAACGGCTCTAAAAAGTAAGCTTTTGCAACTGCCATTTTTACCAAATTTTTCGCTTTTTCAGTAGCTTTTTGGGGATCGTTCATATGAACCCAAGAGTTCTGATCACGAATATTAGCCATCTCAAAAAGATGGGGGTTTAAACCTGCCTCTCTTATTGTCTCTTGAAAAAGAAGCTCATGCGTTCTTGGGGTGCAGGAGGCAACTACTACTCTGTTTAATTTGTGCTCCTTTATGACTTCTTTTATCCTGCCCTGGGTATCCTGAGAGCAGGTGTAAAGATTATCTTCAGCATACACTACCCGGGGTAATTTTCTAGCATATTCAACAACAGCGGGAACATCAACCACTCCCCCAATATTCATCCCACAATGGCAGACAAATACACCTATTTGGGGAGCTTCTCCCCGCACATCTATCTCTGAGGGATATTCCTTTTCCTTGATTAAAGTTCCCTTGACTTCAGATAAGATACTTGATGCCTCTGCAGCAACACCACTTGCCTGGGCTACAGTTTCCGGGATATCCTTGGGACCAGAAAATGCACCACCCACAAATATGCCCGCCCGAGATGTCTTAAGAGGTTCAAAACTATTTACCTTGGCAAAGCCATAGCTATTCAGCTCTATATTACACTTCTCTGCTATATCTCTTGCACTTCTTGACGCCTCAAGACCCACAGATAAAACTACCATCTCAAATTCCTCGCTGGCAAGTTTTCCGTCTTCTGCCTCAAACCTTATTATTAGATTATGAGTTCTATGTTCTTCCTCTACTTTTGAAATTCTTGAGCGAATATATCTTACCCCATATTCAGATTTTGCCCTCTCAATATACCTATCAAAATCCTCCCCGTAGGCTCTCATATCCATATAGAATATAGTTGTTTCCATATCTGGGGCGTGTTCCTTGGCAATTAAGGCCTCTTTGGTAGAATACATACAGCAAACTGAGGAACAATATCCCCTTCCAATTTTAGGGTCTCTTGAGCCGACACATTGAATCCAGGCAATACTTTTAGGAGGTCTTTTGTCCGAGGGCCTTATTACGTGGCCCTGGTAAGGCCCTGAGGCAGATATGATTCTCTCAAACTCAATACTGGATAGAACGTTAGGAAATCTTTTATGACCATATTCCTCTCTTACTTGAGGCTCAAATTCATCAAATCCAGGAAAAAGAATTATGGAGCCAACATTTATCTCCACCTCCTCCTCTCTCATATCATGAATAATTGCTTCTGCTTGGCAAGCTTTCTGGCACTGCATACATTCGGAACATCCTCCACAAGCAAGACATCTTTTCGCCTCATTAATTGCCTCTTCCTCACTAAAACCTAAAACAACTTCTCTAAAATTTCTTTTCCTTGCATCCAAGGAAAGGGTAGCTGCTTTTATTCTCTTCTCAGGTTTTACTCCATCATAGTCTACCTCAATTTCGCTTATTTGAGTCCCTTCTTTATCCCGACCTCTGCGCATATCTTTACCACTAAGATAACGATCGATGGAAATAGCTGCCTTTCTCCCGGCAGCCATAGCCGCAATAACCGTATCAGGCCCGGTGACTGCATCACCACCCGCAAAAATATCTTTTATGTTTGTCTGCAGAGTCAGAGGGTCTGCTTCAAACCTTCTTCCCTGGATAAGGCGAAACTTATGATTAGAGTGTAAAAACGATAAATCAGACATCTGACCAATAGCAGGAATTATCATATCTACATCAATAAGAAACTCTGAATCCTGAATGGGAATAGGTCTTCTTCTGCCCGAGGTGTCAGGTTCGCCCAATTTTATTCTAACACATTCCATCTGGCTAACTTTGCCTTCCTTACCCAAAATCCTTTTAGGTGTGACCAGATAAAGTATTCTAATTCCCTCGTTCTCCGCTTCTTGTATCTCCTCTTCGCCTGCCGGCATCTCCTCTCTCGACCTTCGATAAACAATAGAAACGTCCTTGACCCCTAGCCGATAAGCCGTTCTGGCCGCATCAATGGCAACATTTCCACCTCCGATAACAGCAACTCTTTCTCCTAGTTTCAACTTCTCGCCTAAATTGACTCTTCTCAAAAAATCTACTCCGTAATGTATGCCCCTCAAATTCTCCCCGAGAACTTCTGAGATTGTACTCACGTGCGCACCAATAGCAATGAATATTGCCTTGTATCCATCATTTCTAAGATCTTCTATGGTTAAGTTTTGGCCTATGGGAGTATTCAGTCTTATCTTAATATCCAATTTTCTCAGAATACCAATTTCCTTTCTCAAAATATCCTGGGGAAGGCGATAGTCAGGAATACCTACAGCCAACATCCCCCCGGCAATAGGAAGTGCTTCAAATATAGTAACCTTATATCCCTTTTTTCTTAAATCATAGGCTGCGGTTAAGCCGGCAGGACCCGAACCAATTATAGCGACTTTAATATCTTTTTCCTCCTCAATTTTTAGCTCAAAATCCAGCTCTCTTTCACAATCCGCCACGAATTTTTTCAGTAAATCAATAGCAACAGGCTCATCCACCCCTTTCCTCTGGCACTCATCTTCACAGGGATGGGTACAAACTGTGCCACATATGGCGGGTAATGGATTCTTTTCTCGAATAAGCTCAAGAGCTTCTTTGAATTTTCCTTGAGATATCAAGGCGACATAGCCTTGAACATTCACGTGGAGAGGGCAAGTAGCCGTACAGGCAGGAGTTCCTCTTTTGTCAATTCCAAATGCACTGGGAGTTGCTTGCGTAAAGGGTCTGTATATTACTTTTCTATTAGTGAAGTCTTCCTCATATTCATTAGGAATCTCGACAGGACAAACCTTAGCGCAATCTCCGCAGCCAGTACATTTGGATAAATCAACAAAGCGGGGATGTTTCTTTATTCTTACTTTAAAGTTACCTGCTTTTCCTTTGATACTTTGCACTTCAGAGTTGGTAAGAAGCTCAATATTTCTATGTCTTCCACATTCAACCAACTTTGGGGAAAGAATGCACATTGCACAATCGTTGGTGGGAAATGTTTTGTCAAGTTGGGCCATCACGCCACCAATGCTCAATTCTTTTTCCACCAGATAGACTTTAAAGCCGGACTCTGCTAGGTCCAGGGATGACTGAATACCACCAATACCACCCCCTACAACAATAACCGCCCCTATTCTTTTTCTATCTTCGGCCATCTTCTTAAAGTTTCACCTTAAAGTCAAAAAGGGAGAGGTATAACCTTCCTTTATGGCAATATTTCTAATTGCATTCATAATTTCTTTAATGTTTAGTTCCTGAGGACAACGCTGAGCACATACATAATGTGCAGAACAAAGCCATAAGAATCCATTCTGAAAAACCTCTTTTCTCATCCCTAAAAGCACCATTCTAATAAACCTTCTTGGGTTATATCTGTCATCCCTTGACCGCTCAGGACATGTAGCTGTACAACTGCCGCAGGCAAAACAACGAGTGATACCTTCACCTCCCTTCTCAGCTGCAACTTCATACTTAAAGTCTGAGTCAAACTCATTGAATTTTATCTCTCCCTTATCCAGAGAATTTTTTAGGGAATCTACAGAATAATATCCTTCCCGTATGGCAATTTTGCCTACAGCATCGGCAATTGCACTAATGTTTATACCCTGAGGACATCTTTCAGAACAGCTGCAGTGGCCAGAGCAGAGCCAAACAAACTCGCTTTTAAACACTTTATCTTTCATACCTAACAAAGCCATTCTAATAATTTTCCTGGGATTATATTTTTCATCTAATTCTCTAATAGGACACTCATTAGTGCAGGTGCCACAAGTAAAACAGCAGGAAATATTCTCGCCTCCAGGTTCTGATTGAATCTCATATTTAAAATTTTGATCTAATTCGTCTACTTTGATGGTTTCTTCTTCACTTCCAACCATTTACTTCTCTCCTTCCATCTGAAGCTCATCTTCCTTAAAAGTGTTATGTGGCATTGGTTCATCTAAATTTTTTCCAGGAACATAACTAAATATCTTTTGGATATCATGGCTTACTGTCTTAAATATTCTAAGAAGAGGGATATTACTTGGACAAGCCTGTCCACAAACCCCACATCCTACACAAGAGGTAGCCATATGGCTCATTCTTCCCAGGTGAAAAAGAATTGTATCCCGGGGCATTTTGATAGAGCCCTTTCTTTTAGACCAGCCAAGGTATTTTTCTGAATCAAATTCAAAAGTAGGTGATTCAAAAAAACATTCTCTGCAATAGCAAATAGGACAAACTTTCATACAATTATGGCAACTAATACAGGTGGAAAAAACTGAGAGAAGATTTTCCCATCCGGTTGCTTCTTTTTTTGTTTGAGAAAAAAGAGCATCCCTTGTTTTTATTCTTCTGTTAATGTACTGAGAAACAGCTTCTTTTATTTTTTTTGATTGATTAAGTCTTGGGTAAGAATATTTTTCTAAAATCTTTTCTCCTTTTTCAGTATGAGACTGCAAAAGAATGTTTTTTTCAAAATCCATTCCTACCAAACTAATAATTAAATCGGCATTAAAAGGAGTGGGGTATTCACATACTTGACAGGCTTCTCTTAATTCAAGATTCTCTTTTTTCTCTTTGAATTTTCTTAGTAGCTTATTCCAGGGAGAAATACCTTGCTTGCAGAGAGCCTGATAATCAGTAACCGAATAAGTGCCTAGACAATCTACCCCAATTATGAGTAGATTATCTAAGGAAGCTTGTTTTAGTTTAACAAGTTCCACCAGGGCTCTTGTCTCACAGGACCTAAGAACAACACCTACAGGACTTTTAGAGGGAGTAATTATGGTTATATCGGAGATAATTCTTGCCGAGTTGACAGGAAGGACAGGAGCAATAACATTGGCATCTTTTAGCTCATCAGGATTGGTTACCAGGCTCTGAACTACGTTATCTTTCGAGGGAACCTCTCGAGGAACTAAAAGGGCGTCCACCAGATTCTTCTCAAGAAGATTCTTTAAGAAAGAGTTAATTGTTTCTTTTAGACTAGAACCTTCTACATCAATAATTACCTCTTTGCTCATTATTTTACCTTTACAAGGACCAATATTTGGTTGTAGGATTGGGACCTAATTTTCTCAAATGAGAGGTCATCTCAAATATAGTATCTACATATCTCTTGCCTTCGCTGGCACTGACCCATCTAATCCAGACTCGCTCATCATTTAATCCTAGGGTCTTTAGAATGCTCTTTAGGATAGTAACTCGTCTTCTTACCTTGTAGTTTCCGTTTACATAGTGACAATCTCCTGGATGACAACCACTGATAAAGACTCCATCAGCTCCTTCTAATAAAGCCCTAAGGATATAAGTAGAGTCAATTGACCCTGAACACATAACCCTGATAGATTTAATATTTGGTGGATATTGCATTTTTAAAGTACCCGCGAGATCTGCTCCAGCATAGGCGCACCAATTGCATAAAAAACCCACTATCTTTGGCTCAAAATTGACCAATTGATTACCTCCTTTTCATATACTCATATTCTAAATTGCCGCATCAACGACGGAAAGAATTTGTTTATCTTCATGTCCTTTTAATTTTGTTGCTCCATTGGGACAAACCGCAGCGCAAATACCACAGCCACGACAAAGAGTCGCTATCACTTTAGCTATCTTCTTTGACTCATCTATTATCCTTGCTTTATACGAACAGGAAGAGATGCAAACTTCGCAACCGCTGCACCACCTCTCATTTACCTGGGCAATGTATCTTCTGGATAAGAGCTTCTGCTGGGATAACAATACTGAGGCTTTGCCAGCAGCTGCCTTAGCTTGTATTATGGACTCCTTAATAGACCTGGGAGAATGAGCTAAACCACATACAAATACTCCATCTCTGAGAAACTCCACTGGACGAAACTTAACATTAGCTTCCTCAAAGAAACCATCCTCATCTAATGGAACGTCTGAAATCTTAGCTAAGAGACCATTATTCTCGGGTATCATTCCGGTGCTTAACACAACAAGGCCGGGATTTATAACCAATTCTTTACTCAATACAGGATCTCTAATCTTTAATTCTAATTTGTCTCTCTCAATTTTGAGTTGAGGTTTACTATTTACATTATACCTGATAAAAACCACTCCTGTCTCCCTTGTTTTCGTATAATACTCTTCTTGAAACCCATAAGTCATTATATCTTGATAGAATATAAGTATATTTGCTCTGGGGTTTTCTTTTTTTATTTTTAGAGTATTCTTTAAGGCTTGAGAACAGCATACCCTGCTACAGTAAAGGTGCACTCCTTCGCGGGAACCTACACATTGAATCATGACTATAGGACTCTGAGAATTAACATCTATCTTTTTATCTGCAATTAACTTTTCTAATTCTCTTTGAGTAATTATTCGTTTATCTTCACCGTAAGAATACTCTTGGGGTTGATTTTCTTTTGCTCCAGTTGCTATAATAATAGCCCCGCAGGAAAGAGTCCTTAGTTTTGATTGGTCTTTTTTGATTACAGCATGAAAGTCTCCAGCGTAACCTGTAACTTTTTTAAGTTCTGTATTTTTATATATATGGATTAGAGTATTGTTCTTGATTTCCTTTATTCTTTTTTTCAGAAAATCCTGAACATTTAACCCTTCCAGAGTATGGTAGATTTCCCTTGCATTGCCTCCGAGTTCCGAGCCTTTCTCTATCAAATAAACTTCAAATCCTTGCTTACCAACCGAAAGAGCCGCGGTCATTCCAGATAGGCCTGCGCCAATGACTAATACCCTTTTAGCAACCGAATCTGTTATTAAAGGTAGGGGTTGTTGCAACATAGCTCTTTCTACAGCCATTGAAAGAAATTTCTTTGCCTTTTCTGTGGCTATTTTTTTGTCTTTATGGACCCATGATATCTGCTCTCGAAAATTTACTATCTGCAAAAGAGAAGGGTTGAGTTTTACCTCACGAACTGCCTGACCAAACAAAACTTCATATGTATAGGAAGTACAGGAGGCAAAGATCGCTCTATTTATCTTAGAATCAGCTATTTTCTTTTTGACTTTATCTAAATCGGACTTAAAGCAAAGATATTTGAAATCTTCAACCAAGCAGATATTAGGGAGTTTACTTGAAAATTCCTTTACCTCCTTTATGTCAATTACACCACCGATTTCTTTGCCACAATGACATATAAAGATACCTATTTTGGGAGCTTCAGCAGTTACATCTTTTTCTTGAGGATAACGACCTTCTCTGGAAAATTTTCCTCGAAAAGATAGCATCGCCGTAGAAGCCTCAAGGGCGGCTGCACTTGCTTCACCAATAGTCTCGGTGATGTCCTTAGGACCTGAAAAAGAACCGCAGACATATATACCCTCCTTGGCTACCACACCAGAGAAGTCAATTGTCTCACAAAATCCATGCATATTCAATCTTAATCCCAAAATTCCACTTACTCTTTTACCTTTATCGGGTCGGTTTTGCCCGACAGATAAAACAACCAAATCAAATTCGTCCTTAATATACTTCCCTTCTTCTGTTTCATAAATTATTCTCAAATTTTTTGTGTCTGGGAACTCTTCTATTGCTGTAATTCTATACCTTATGAATTCTACACCCTTTTCCTTTGCTTTCTCATAATATCTATAATATCCCTTACCAAAACATCTCATATCCATAAAAAAGATTTTGGTATCAATTGTTGGATCTACGTCTTTTATCATCATAGCTTCTTTTAAGGAAATCATACAGCAGGCGGAGGAACAATAATTTCTTTCTCTGTCTCTTGAACCTACACACTGCAGGAAAGCAACTTTTCGAGGTGTCTTTCCATCTGAGGGACGAATAAATCTGCCCTCGTAGGGGCCCATTTCACTAAACATTCTTTCGAGTTCTGCGCTGATAACAACATTCGGATACTCCCCATGCCCGTATTGACTCAAATTAGGCGCATCAAATTCTTCAAAACCAGAGGAGAGAATAATAGCCCCTCCCCTTAATTTAAGAGTTTCATCGTTCTGGTAAAGGTCGATAGCATTAGTAGGACATATCTTTGCACATTTCCCACATCGATTACAAGATTCCATCGCGATAGTATACGAATTGGGAATTGCTTGAGGGTACTTAATATAAATTGCTTTACAGGAAATCAAACCTTTATTGAATTCATCTTTTATCTGAATTGGGCAAACCTCCGCGCATAATCCACACCCAATACACTTATCTTCTTTTATATATCGTGCCTTTTTTTTAAGAAATACCTCAAAGTTTCCCGTAGAGCCTTCTACTTTTTCCAGTTCTGTATTGGTAATAATCTGAATATTGGGATGAGTTAAATCTCGACGAAGGCAGAATTCAGAGGCTTCTTCTCTTTTAAAAGTTGGCAGTATCTGACACATACTACAGTCATTGGTAGGAAATTGTTTATCTAACTCAGAAAGCACTCCCCCTATATTTGGACTTTTATCTACAAGATACACCTTAAATCCGGATTCCGCTAAATCAAGTGAAGCTTTTATTCCACCTATACCCGCACCAATCACTATTACTGTCCCAAGATTTCTATCCATCTTGAAAGCTTGCTCTCCTAAACCCCGTAAAACCGGATTAGTTCTTTATTTAATAGAATATATCAATTTTTCTTGCTAATACTGCCCTTCCCCTGTATTCCGGAAGAAGCATGGGAGCCCTTCTTTCAGGCTTTATAGCAGCTTCTCTAAGCATATTCACATATTTCCTAACATGCTCTAATGAAAGTCTTCCTTTACTTTTAAACGATTTTACATATTCTGCACTATACACCCCAGTCCTTTTACCAAAAACCAGACAGTCAAGAGTTGAGTTTCCCATAAGTCTATTTTTGCCATGCACACCACCAGTAACTTCACCTGCGACAAACAAGCCTTCTACATTCGTTTTCCCTTGAGGGTCTGTCTCCACTCCCCCATTTTGATAGTGAAGTGTGGGGAAAACAAGCACAGGGTCCTTTACCATATCAATTCCGAATCTCTTAAACATCCTCACCATAGCTGGGAAAGAGCGCTCAGTCGTTCCCTCTCCATTAATAATATCAATAAGAGGCGTATCTAACCACATCCCTCTCATTCCTGCGGGTGTTATAATTCCTTTATTTCTGGCATAACATTCTCTTATAAAAGCAGAAGCTTCTACGTCCCGTGGTTCAAGGGGGAATACAAATGCTTCACCATCAAAATTTACTGGCTGAGCCCCGCTCGTTCTTAATTTTTCAGTAAGAAGAAGGCCTATTATTTGCTGAGGATAAGCAGCTCCAGTAGGATGGTATTGAACAGTATCTGTATCTCTTAATCTTGCCCCAACACGATAGGCAAGAATAACCCCATCACAGGTAGCACCATAATGGTTAGTTGTTGGGAAGCCTCTTATATGAAGCCTCCCAAAGCCGCCAGTAGCCAGAATGGTTGCTTTAGCCTTCACAACTCTATACTCTCCTGTTTCCAATCCCCACAGGACTGCACCCGCCACTTTTTTCTCAGAATTAATAATAAGCTCAATAGCTGGATAGAATTCAAGAACTGGTATCTTTCTATTTCTAAACTCGTCCCTTAAAACTCGTAACTCCTCCATTCCAGTATAATCCCTACAGGCATGCATTCTCTTTTTTGAGGTACCCCCACCTGTTAGCTCCGTAAAATTACCGTTAGGGTCTTTATCAAACATAATTCCAAGCCTCTCAAGCCACTGTATCACGTCAGGAGCGTCTTCCACAAGCGCTCTTAGCACATCGGGCTTGTTGGTAAAATGTCCTCCACCCAGAGCGTCAACGTAATGAATTACGGGACTATCTTCCGAGCGGTCTGCTGCCTGAGTGCCTCCTTGTGCCATCATGGAATTAGCATCTCCATGCCTTAACTTGTTGGTAAGCAAAATCTTCTCTGCAGCAACTCCACAATCATTTGCCAGAAGAGCGGCGCTTGTTCCAGCAAGACCACCTCCTATTATCAAGATATCCGGCTCATAGTCTGCCTTGCTCAGATCAATCTCTTCAGGCTCTATCAAGGGGTAGGCCTCAAGTAAATCCACTACTTCATTGGGCGCGATGTCTCCTTCATTGGGACCGATTTTTATAGGTCTTTTGCCACCAGGAGCATAGTCTGGATGATAATGGTTTAGAATTTCTTCCCTCTCTTTAGGGCTCATCTGAGGAGGTAATATTCCTATTCTTTTTGGCCGTGTCCTCTCAACAGCTTCAATTGATTCGCGCATATATTCAGGATAACCACCTATAAATTTAAGTTCAGCCATTTCTCGTTCCCTTTTTAATAAACTTCGCGTGTTCTTTGCTGCTCTGCATAAAGATTATTGAGTTCAGTGCTACTAAGGTTCATAACTTTCTCAAACTCCTTATTGTACTCACCTTTTTTTATTTCTTCGACTCTTTTTTTAACATTTTCCTCCTCAGGAGAGCCATACATTCCATACATTCTTCTTGCTAATTGGGCAAGATGATATTGCACAATCTCAGCAGGACATCTCATTGCACAAAGCCCACATTGAATACATTCAAAGGAGCCTTCAGCAACTGCAGCAAAGTCACCTTTGATTGCCGCTTGAACATAGTCCATAACTTCAAGATCCTGAGGACACGATTTTGTGCAAGTATTGCAGGATACACATCTTACAACTTCTGGGTAATATTTGAAGAGTGTAGCTGTATCATATTTTTCTTTGTCAATATCATAAATAGCCTTTTCCGCAGGAATAAATGGAACCTGAACCAGATACATACCGTCCTCAACTCTTGTTTGACATGCCATGGCTACCCGAAGTTTGTATTCTCCTTCTTTCCTATATACAGTAGAGCAAGCCCCACAAAATCCAGCTCTACAGCCGCAAGACCTGATAAATCTATACCCAACGTACTCCATAGCTTGCATAATTGTTAGAACTGCTGGAACCTTATGTGATTCTCCCATTATGTAAATTGTTACCCAATGTTTTACGTCTTTCCCATCTACTCCTTCAGTAACTGTTTTGTTTGCTTCAGCAATCTTTTCCATGATACTTTTTTCTTTCTTCATAGCTTCCTCTCGACAACTATTATGATGAGGATTCACCAGTGGGTGAACCCCCCGAAAAACCCATCTATATCAGACTTATTGCAGTTCCTAGACTCCAAAAGTAGTTCTTTAACCTCCAGCAAAGATATCTACCATTTCCAATATCTGTCTTTTGGTGGAATTGGTATGCTGAATCGCTCCAGAAGGACAGGCAGCACTACAGGCACCACAGCCCTCACACATTACTGGGTTAATCTTGGCTATTTTCTGCAGTGGATCAATTTCAATAGCATCATAAGCACACGCACTCTCGCAACAGCCACATCCCATACAAATTTCCTCATCCACACAAGCTATGGTCGGTTCATGGTGCAGTACATCTCCAGAGAAAAGGTCCATTACCTTACTCGCCGCAGCCGATGCTTGAGCAACGGTCTCGGAAATATCTTTAGGTGCCTGAGCAGCGCCAGCAAGAAAATAGCCAGCAGTAAGGCTTTCGACAGGACGAAGCTTAGGATGAGCTTCGGTTAAGAAACCGTAATCGTCTGTAGCTACCCTTAATTTCTTAGCTAGTTTCTTTGCTCCTTCACTGGGAATCATAGCCATTGATAAGACAACCATATCCGCAGAAATTTTTATCTTCCTTCCTGTGAGTGTATCCGCTCCCCAAACTTCAATCTTATCACCATTTTTAAATAATCTGGAAACCCTGCCCCTTATATAAAGAATTCTATCCTTTTCTATACCTCTCTGAAGAAATTCCTCATATCCCTTCCCATTACATCGGATATCTATATAAAACACATAAGCCTGGCCATCAGGAACTGCATGTTTATAAAGCACAGTCTGCTTGGCGGTGTACATACAACATATCTTCGAACAATATGGATAATAATGTTCCGAATCTCGTGAACCTACGCACTGAATAAATACAACTTCTTTGGGAATTTTGCCATCAGAAGGTCTATGGGGTACGCCCTCTGTAGGACCGCCAGAAGCAAGCAACCTCTCCATTTGTAAACTATCAATGACATCCTCATATTTTCCACATCCGTATTCACCAATTTCTCTTTTATCCATAAGACTATAACCTGTAGCCATAATAACCGCTCCTACTCTTTCTTCAACAAAAACATTCTTCTGAGCAAAATCGATAGCCTTTACTGAACAATCTTTCTCACAAATTCTACATCTTCCCCTGGCAAGGTAAAGGCAACTTTTACTGTCGATCACCGGCTTATTAGGAACAGCCTGAGGAAATAGAGTGAAAATAGCTTTTCTTTCAGCTAAATATCCATCAAATTCTGAGGGGACGGTCTTGGGACACTTTTCAATACAAATGCCACAGCCTGTGCACTTATTCCAGTCAACGAATGAAGCTTTTCTCCTGATCTTTACTTTGAAATTTCCGATATAACCCGAGATGTCCTCTATCTCTGAATAAGTAAGAAGTTTAATTCTTGGATGTTGACCGACCTCCACCATTTTGGGAGTAGCAATACACTGAGGACAATCAAGTGTAGGAAAAGTTTCTGAAAGTTGAAGCATACGTCCCCCGATTGATTGATCTTTGTCAATCAAAACAACATCATATCCACCATTGGCAATGTCCAAAGAAGTCTGAATACCAGCGATCCCTCCTCCAATTACCAGCGCTCTTTTGGTAATTGGAACAGTGAATGGAATTAGAGATTTATCTAATTTTATTCTTTCTATAGTAGCTTTAATAATCTTTGTTGCTTTTTCTGTTGCTTTTTCTCTATTATCCCGGTGTACCCAGCTACATTGCTCTCTTATATTGGCAATCTCGCATCTATAAGGATTCATTCCAACAAATGCTACGGCATTGCGGAAAGTGGTCTCGTGCATGGTAGGTGTACACGCAGCTACTACCACGCCATCAAGTTTTTTCTTTTCAACCACCTTTCTTATCATATTCTGACCGGGCTCGGAACACATATACAGGTAATTGGTAGCATAAATAACACCTGGATAATTATTTATAAGTCTAGCCACTTTTTCTACATCTATTATACCTGCAATATTTAAACCGCAGTGACAAATAAAAACACCAATTCTACTCATTTTTAATTTCAGCTATTAAATGTTTACTTTTTAGCAAAGGGCGGGGATCAACAAAATGCAATTCAAATCGACAGGCCTTTTCATCAAGTCCCAGAGAAAGGGCCAAAAGTTGCGTAAAGTAGAACACCGGTATACTCTCAAAATTTGGAAACTTCTCCTTTACGTCTTTTTGCCGTTTATCTAAATTAAAATCACATAACGGACAACTTAAAACAAGTGCTTCTGCTCCTTGATCTATGGCTGAATTCAAAATACTGTAAGCTCGTTCGACAACCAGCCCAACATTAGTTACCGTATGATAGGAACCACAACATTCTGTTTCATAGGGATAATTAATCACCTCAGCTCCAAGAGATTCAAGGAAATCCCTTAAAACAACTGGATTTTCAGGATCGTCCAATCCTACTTCCGACGGACGTAAAAGCAGGCAACCATAATAAGGAGCTATCTTGAATCCCTTAAGGGGTATCTTTATCTTTTTAGCAATCTTAGAATAGCCTAGTTCATTGGCAAAAATCTCCAAAAGATGCAAAACTTTTATCGTGCCATCGTACTTAACACTCTCTCTATACATAAAATCGTTAATTTTATTTAGTTTCTCCTCATCCTTCTTAACTAATCTATTTGCTCTTTTTAAAGTGTTATAACACATAGAACAAAGAGTCACCACGCTTTTATCATTTTGCTCTTTGACTCGAATGAGATTGCGAATAGGAGCCAGTTGATGAATCAAATCATCACAGGTTAACGAGTGAACAGTCCCACAACAGTTCCAGCGTGGAAGTTCAATCATGTCTATACCCAAAAAGGATAAACAGGCTAGAGCTGATTCCTCAAAATTCTTTGCCATTGTCTTGAGAGTACATCCTGGAAAATAAGAAAACTTCATATCTTCTCTCTTTTACAAAAACCAAATACGAAAATTAAGCGCTCATTTTCCGAAAACTACTAACTAAAGCCACTTGAGGAAGTTGAGAAAGAATTTCTTTAGGGATTGACAACGGACTAACGTAATCAACATTTTTCCTCAGAGTAATTTGTCTTAGAGCTTCCATAATTCTTGCCAAATCTACCCCTTTGGGACAACGAGTGACGCAAGTAAAACAGGAAGCACACATCCAGACTGCTCTAGAATTTAGAACCTCTTTTTCCTGCCCAAGTTGAACAAGACGAATAATCTCGCTGGGAGATATATCCATCTCTGATAGACTTGGACACCCGGCAGTGCACTTACCACACTGATAACAGGCATAAATATTCTCTCCACTCAACTCCTCTATTCTATTTACGAATTTACTTTGGATGTTCTTAATAGATATATTTGTCTGCATTTTTATTGTTCTACCTGATAACCTTCCCAGAAGGCTTTTAAACAAGTCCCTCTCTTTCTCAAAAACCCAGGGCCGGTAACTATAGATTTCCCAAGATATCCTTCAGCATAACCTTTTCTTACACCTTTATTTATGATGTCTTCTAAGTTTCCTCCTGTAATTCTAGCCTCTTGCCCCAGGTCAATGAAAAAATCGGCTACGCCAGTATCCTGGCATAAAGGAATTTTCTGCTGAGAGGCAATTTCGACATTTTTTAGGATCTGTTCAAGGATATCTCTGCCTACAGGTGACTCCTCTTATTGACAGTCTTTTTTTAGGGCGTATATCACATCCTCAGGCAGATAATAGTTGGCATCCATAGACAAATTCTTGACCGCCCTTTTTATCTCATTTGCCTTTATGTTTCTCATCTTCTCTCTTCTTATAAACTTCAATCTTGCGGAGCAGGCGGAATTACTCCTTTTTCCATTAAAAGCTTCGTGGTATCCCTTGTTCTTTTTATGATAAAGGAAGCCTTCTCATAAAGCTCATCCTTTCTAGCATTTACTCTAGCTATGCCCTGTTCTACTGCTTTCGTATCTACGGCAGCTGCTTCCCTGGGGAATACTTCCCACTCATCCATAGTAGGCACAATGTAATCTTCATTTAATCCTTTGTCTTGTGCACACCTGGCAAGTTCCTTAGCTGCAGCTATACACATCTCATCAGTAATAGTCCTTGCTCTTACATCTAAAGCTCCCCTGAATATTCTGGGAAATCCTAAAGAGTTATTCACCTGATTGGGGAAATCAGAGCGACCGGTAGCAACTATTCTTACTCCTGCCTCTTTTGCCTCCCAGGGCCATATTTCAGGGATAGGGTTGGCGCAGGCAAATACTATAGCGTCATCGGCCATTCCTCTTACCCATTCCTTTCTTATTGTCCCCGGTCCAGGCTTAGAGCAGGCAATACAAATGTCTGCCCCTTCCATTGCTTTTTGTACATCTTCTTTTCTGCACTCTAAATTAGTCTTTAAGCACATATTCCATTTTTGCCTATCTTTTTTCCTATCAATGTCTTTTCTGTCGGGATGAAGAATACCTTTACTATCAGCCATAATTATGTCGCCCGAGGCAACTCCCGCCAGAATAAGGAGTTTTGCTATAGCGATATTTGCCGCTCCTGCACCAATCATGGAAATTTTCACCTTATTAATATCTTTTGCTACAATTTTGAGGGAATTAAATAATCCCGCCAATGTTACAGCGGCCGTTCCCTGTTGATCATCATGCCATACCGGAATATCCATCTTTGCCCGCAAACGGTCTAAAATATAAAAACACTTAGGTTTCTCAATATCCTCAAGATTTATACCTCCGAAAGACGGTTGTAGTCATTTCACTGCGGCAATTATCTCATCAGGGTTTTTGGTATTCAGACAAATGGGGAAAGCATCTACTCCCCCCCAGATACTTAAACAAAAGAGCCTTACCTTCCATTACCGGAAGCGCCGCTTCAGGGCCTATATCCCCCAATCCCAAGACTCTTGTGCCATCAGAAACTACAGCGACGGTGTTCCATTTGTTGGTATTGTCATATACCGCCTCTTTGTTCTTGGCTATTACTTGACAGGTCCGAGCTACTCCTGGAGTATACCAGACAGCAAAGTCTTCAAAATCTCTAATGACGCATTTGGGTATCGTTTCCATTTTTTCCTGGTAAAAAGGGTGAAGTTTCAAAGCATCCTCCCCAGGCCTTTTAGCCTTTGCTAGAAGCTCTTCGTCAGTAAGTTTTCTGGACATTCCTTACTTCTCCTTTTTTGATTCCTCTCCATAAGAGAAAGAATATTTTGTTTAGCATTTTCACTGTGTTGAAGAACTAGTTTTTCAGCTTTGGTTTTATGTCGGGCAAGTATAGCATCAATTATTCGTTTGTGTTCACCAATGGCCCTCCTGGCTCTTCCCGGGACAGAGAAAGACTTTAGTCTCGCCACCCTCATCTGGTTAGTCAAATTTTCCATTATTTGAATTAATCTACTATTATTACTGCACCTAATCAGAAATCTGTGAAACTCCTCGTCCACTTGAACAAGAGAATCCAGCTTCCCTTTTTTGACCAATCGTTCGCATTGTTCAAAGGACCTTCTTAGTTGCAGGAGACTCTTTTCATCAAGACAAGAAAAAAAAGACCTTAAGACCAGAGATTCCAAGGCTTCTCTTATTTCGAATATTTCGCGAACGTCCTGAGAGGAAAGGGTCCGGAGAAAAGCCCCTCGACGAGGAATGGTATATATCAAACCATCTTTCTCTAATTTATGTATCGCTTCTCTAATGGGTGTTCTGCTAACTCCTAACTCATGGGCAAGCTGGTGCTCTTGTAGCTTAACCCCCGAGGCATTCCATTCATCCTGACTGATTAATTTTCGTTTAATAGTGGTATATACCACCTCACTAAGCTTGGAGTGGTTTTTCACCTTGGAGTTGTCAAATTGCATAGCATTTCCACCTATGAGTGGTATATTGTATACCAATTAACAGATATTAACATTTCCTTATAACCTTGTCAAGTCAAAGTACTGGATGGGGACATAGGTAACAGTTTTTGATACCTGTTAAGGTACTCTACGGGAGAAAGATAATCTAATGATTGATTTATGTTGAGAGTTCATTAATGTTGAGAACATACCAGAAATCATCATAAACCTGCAATCCAAAGGTTCTTCCCTTTTTATTACTCCACATTAATGAAAAGTATAGCATAGAATATCTCAATATAAGAGTGTATAATGTCTCCTAAACATAGATTCAGAAAGGAGACAAAAATGCTCTTACAACTTCGTCCAAGATCCTATCAAAACTATCTTTCTCTTCCTCTCCTTGGTTCAATTGTTGATGAGTTTACTTCTTGGTCTTCTAAACGCGGTTATACTCTCACGACAATTAGAAGTCAGCTTAAGCATGTAAGGACCCTCGATAATTACTTTATTCAGCGAGGCCTTCAAACCCTGGGGGAACTTACTCATAAATCTTTTGAGAGAGCCTGGCACTATTATCGTCTCAAAAGAAGTCTTTCCGGCACTATTCGCCAAATTGAACTCTTTCTTGATGAGACTCG
>SDBU01002198.1_pt1 | contig 26465 bp, 23 predicted proteins | sample 2277071 | NCBI WGS metagenome assembly SDBU01 (sample SAMN10397929, study PRJNA504765) | marine sediment metagenome | isolation source: marine sediment core GS08_GC12, 126 cmbsf | place: Arctic Ocean: Gakkel Ridge, Loki's castle | collected 2008
CCATTATGGATTATTATCCTAACACAAATAAGCAAGTAAATAAATAGAAAAAAATAAAAAGATTAAAAGTTAAAATTTACTCAATTATTAAAAAACTTATCTAAGCGGGGAATACGGTAGTGCATATAAAGGAACAATTCTTTCCTTGGGAGCGTTTTCTCGAAGTTGTCGGACCCATTGTTGTTCTTTGCTAAAAGGTCTATATGCCATAGCTTCAGTGCTGAAAAGCACATCTCCTTTCCATAAATCGATTACCTCATTTGGACTTCCAGCAATTGGTCGCCAACTAGCGATAATCGGAAAAACTTTATATCCTGCCGCTACTCCGGCAATGAAATCAGACATCTTCCCCGGATTTACTTCAAGAATTGCCATGCTATAGACCCTAAGAGGGGTTTTCTGACTATCTTCAATTGCTTTGTGCAATACCTCTGGTGGAACGGCTCCTATTGGCTCCAATAACCGAGTGCGACGTTCAGGGGAAAAAACTTCCAACTGGGCTGTGTATTCACCCCATTCTCTATCCTGACTAGCCTTAATACGGAAATTCTTCAAGGCCTCTATATCATCAAACTCAAATATTTGGGTAGTTTGCATAACCCATTCATAATTCCCATTCCATGCAGTTACTAAACGTGCTCCAAGGCGTTTACACGCAGGGATTAATAATTCTTGGGCTACCTTAATATACTCATCCCGAATATCTGGACTCGCGGGTGTAATATTAAGAGTTTGCTCTAAATATATCATTTTTCAAATTGTTTTTAGGATTATATCTAAAACAAAGAAATGTTTTATTAAAGTTTTTACAGTAATGGGGTAATGCAAATATTTTTAGTGTCACTAAATTAAATCCTTAAAATATTCAACTATTTCTTTTTCCAAACAAACTCCATTTAGTTTATTTATATGAACAATACCAGTTGGACAAGTAATATTTATCTCAGTTAGGAAATCTCCTATAACATCTAAACCTACAAAATGAAGCCCGTTCTTCACGAGAAACTCTGAGATATTATTAGCGATTTCATTTTCAAGTGGTGTTATAGTTGTTTTTCTGGCAATACCACCTTGTCCTAAATTTGCTAAATAGTTATCTTTTAATGGTTCCCTTAAAACCCCACCGATAATTTTCCCTCCCAAAACAAGGATTCTTTTATCTCCTATGCTCACTTCTGGAATATATTTCTGTATCATCACTGGTGTTGTATAATTCTGAGTATATGTTTTCAATATTTTTTCAGAATTTTCGTCGATTTTTTTAATCCACTCAACGGAACGACCCTGAAATGAGGCTAAGGATTTTAAAATAAGACCATTTGGGTGATTATTCAGAAATGAGTATATTTGAGATTTATTAGAACTTACCATTGTATCAGGCATAAATTTTAAAAAGGGTAGAGTTATCAATTTTTCATTAAAATTGCGTAATGCTTGGGGAGAATTGACAACTAAACTATTTGTAAGTGAAAGTAATTGAGTGCAATAATGATAATTTAAATCATAAGGAGGATCTTTTCTCATAAATATTATATCAAAAGAATTTAGGTCTAAGACTGTGGTATCCCCAACTTCATATTCTTCCTTTTGTATAGAAAACGATTTGGATATGCTTTTAACATCAGTTTCATAGAAAATATCTTGAATACGGCAGAAAGAAACACTAATTCCTTGTCTGTATGCCTCTTTCATTATAGCATAAGTAGAATCAGTTTCAAGCTTAAGTTCTTCTATTGGGTCAATTATAAAAAGCCACTGCAAGAGAATCACTAATTAAATTTTTTTTTAGTTTCTTTCAAATGCTCAAAAGCAATTGCTAAACTTGCAACCTTTGCTAACATAGAATAAAGTGAGAAATTACCATTTTTTAAAATAATTGGATGAGTTAATTCATTATCAATTAATTGTTGGAAACCCATTCCTTTTTTATTTAAATTGTCGGTGTTATCCTGTAATAAATTAAAGCGCATGAACCCTCCGACGGTATTTTCTCCAACATTATATAATACTGGTTCTGCAGGATGATTTTCAATAGAGTATTTCGTAGTAATTCCTTCCTGAATCATAATACTATTTATCTTTGATTTTTCCTTACCATGGCTCATTTTTTTTCTATTCTTTGAGTTGAGATTTTTTATTTCATTACCAGATGAGACAGTAATTACCCCTAAACCATAGGTACCAGAATTATTTTTCACAAAAACATATGGCTCTTCAGAGATTTTGTATTCCCTATATTTTTGAGTTATATTCTCAATTAATGAATCTACAGCTTCAGCAGTTTCTTGAAGAGTGCTTCTATCTTTAAAATTCACGTCATCTACGTGAGAAAAAAAAGTCCCTAAAAGCCAGGGATCTGTTGAAGTTAGTTCCGCAATTTCATTGATAAATGAATGGTAACATTGGAAATGTGTGCTTTTTTTTCTATTGTACCAACCTAAAGAGACTGGGGGTATTACTAGTTGGGAAATATCTCCCAAAATTTTTGGCTTACCTACAGAAAAATCGTTATTTAGTAGGATTATTCCATCTTGAAATGATTTTGTATAAATTGAGTTTCCATTTCGATGTATTCTTTCAACTTCTAATACATCCCCATATCCAAGGGGTACATGTTTTTTGTGTATAATCTCACCAGCATCAAGAAAACCTAAAGAGGTATTATATCCAGCACCATTCAATATTTGAGAGAGAACCTGAATATTTTTAAAATAAAATTTATTCCTAGTATGATTCTCAAGGATAAGTAGTATATCTTTACTTTGGGAAATTGATTGTAAGTAGTTTAAAAACATTTTAGAAGCATAATCTCGAGATTTTTGATCAAGATTATTAAATCCCGAGGGGAACACGTTAGAATCTACTATTGAGACTTTATTCCCCCTATCTCTGATATCAAAAGAAGAAAAAATAGGAAGATTAATATTGAATTCTTTAAGAATCTCCACTTTTTTATTATACCAGTCATTGATCTGTTCTATCTGTTTTTTCAAGTGAGTTTGGAGGTGTTCTGAGGTTTTCATTTAAGTAATTGAGCTTTGGCAGTTTTAATAATGTAATAAGATTTAGAGATAATTAGAATTTTTTATTTAGAGATTTTTAATCATGAAAATGAAAGATCCATATTCACTTTTACTTACAGTGGGATATTTCATTTAATAAAGATAGTTAAACTTATTAAAATATCTAATTCGATATTTATTAACGAGTATAATTAAAGGAAGTTTTTTAATTTTACTGTATCCTCTCATTATGCAAAAATATCGCATGAAAAATATATAAATATGTAAAGTCTCATTAAATAGTTAAATATTATTTAAACATTCAAACGATACTTTGCTACATGATTTTGAATTTTAACTTATAAAACATAATTATAAAATTAATTAGTCAGATGCCAGTTTATAAGAAGATTGGAGAATTTCTTGAATTTTTCAACATTAGCAAAGAGGATTTTACCTTATTCGAATGGAAACCTGAAAGATCATTTAGACGATTTGATTTAGATCTTAATATTGTAAAACAAAATCCGATAAAAGATATTTTTTTTCATAGAGATAAAGGTAATATGAAAATAGTTTATATAAGGAAGGGGGATCTTATATACACCGTGGGTTCAAGTCCAGAAGTACAATTCCAATTATTGGAAGCATTGATAGAACATATTGATTCAGAGTTTAACGAGACTTATAATCTGGAAGTAATAATGTCTTATGGTGATTTCACTCCAACTATTTTTAATGGGTTTATGGAAATTGTGGATGGAATTATCAAGAATTTTGCTAATTTAGATTTGGTTAGAAGAATTCAAGTCGAATGTAGAGTTTGTAATACAGTGCTCCCTCTTTTTGTTAAGAAAAGTTTTATCGAAAATGCCGAGTCTTATCCTGTGCCAATAGTGTATAAGCATAAAGGGCATGCTATACTCTGTTTCATTGATCAAAATTTTCAGCATCGAGGAGTAGAGCTTGTAAATATAACTGGTTAATGGAGACTCAATAAGAAACAGTTATAAGATGACAGATCCTTTTAATTAATATCTTAGGAGATCAAGCAGATCAAATCCATTTCTTCACTTGTGAAAATATCTAAATATCCTTCTTCGTATAAAAATTGAGCAACAATAGTGCTTCCACTTTCAAGGCGGTAAGTAATTTCTTCTTTGAAGACTCTTTTAAGACTTCTGATTTATTACTCAAGGAAATAAATATAAAACCTATAATCTTTTAAAATAATATGGCAGAAAATCAGAATTCTGAAGATAAACCATTGTTTGAAGAAATAGTAAAAAAAACGAAAACAGGGATTACTTTTCCAAAGAATCTTAGAGATTTATTATTTGAGGAAGATACAGATGTTTATTTTAAGTTAGTGGTCCCTAAGGAAAAAGATAAAATAGTTTTAGAATTCTTGAGTGAAGAACAAGCAAAACAATTATCAGAAAAGTTTAAAGCAACCAGACCGAAATCCGCTAAAATTACTGGCGAAAAAAGAGTAGTCGAGGTTAAGGGATCAGCCCAAATAAGTCCCTCTTGGGGCGAATATTTTATCTATGATTTTGAAGCCAAAGAAAAGGTACAACTTATTTTGGAATCTGCTTTTTATAAATTTGCCGAAACACCAATAAATTTGGAGGATGCTATGGGTAGGATTAAATATGCATTAATATCTTTTCTTTCCTCGACAAAAACGGAGAATGCAAAATTATACTTTGCGGTTGAAAAATTTTTAATTGACGTTATTGAGAAATTTGATCAACCTAACCTCTTAGATTGGGTTTTTGATAAAATTATCAAGAATATCGATAGTAAATTTCTTTACGAACAATCGTTATTAGCACTCATTGAAACTAGTTTAAAATACCGGAGATGGGAAAAAGCTGAGTTATATATATTCTATGTTTTAAAAAATATTGATAATTATTCAAAATCTGAGATGTATAATGTGATGAACTCCTTTAAGAATCTTGTCAAGAGTGTAAAATGGGTCGAAAGGACAGATAAAATTGATGTTCTCCTTAAAGAGAAATTAATGGAATATGCTGATATAGATATTGACTACCAAATTCAGATCATTGAATTCCTTGAAGATTTAAATTATATTGAACTGGCATATAGTTTAGCCAAAAAGGTACAAGTTAATCTACCTCCTGATAGCGTTAAAATTGGGGATATTCGAAAAATTGTGAGAAGATTACATGAATCTCCTATAGCGGAGAATAAACCTCAATCAAGCATAGATTTTGATTTAGAAGATCAAGAGCAGGAGAAATAAAATTTAAGGGTTACTGTTATCTTCTTCGTGATCTTCTATATCTTTAAGAGTTTGGTCTACCCTCTTGCTTTCCTCCTCTAAAATTTTCTTTTCTTTATGTTCTATCATTTTCTTTTTCAGTTCCAACTCAACTTGAGAAAGTTCTTTTTCTTTTTCAATTAATTCTTCTTTGATTTTAAGAGTTTTTTCTTTTTCCAATATCTCCATTTCTTCTAGTGCTTTCTCTTTTTCCTCTAATTCCAGCTTTTTCATTTTAATTTCCAAATCTTTTTTCTTAAGCTCTAACTCTTTATCTAAAAGCATAGATTCCACTTTCTTTAATTTCTTTGGAATCTTTTTTTTGGGTAGTTTTATGGCAGTAACTTCTTCCTCGGATAATTTCGTCTCCTCTTCTAACAATTCTTCTTTTATTCTTAATACTTTTTGCTTCTCCTTAATTGCTTTCTCTTCTAATTCTTTTTCTTTTTCTCCTAGCTCTAATTTTTTCTTCTTAATCTCTAATTCTTTCTTCCGTAGTGCTAATTCCTTATCAGTGATTTCAGATTCTTCAATACCTAATCTATCTTCTTTTTTTTCATGAGCTTCAACAATTTCTTCAATTGTCTCTATTGTAACAAAAGACATTAAAACATCACTGATCTTATTTTTTAAATCTTCATTTTCAGAGAGATCTGAAATTTCTTTAGTACAATCTGTCAATATTTTTATAACTAAAGAAGAAGATTTTTTTCCTATTGCCTTTAATGCTTGACTGGCTTTTTCGACCACAAATTCCTTCTCATCAGCAAGTTTTGAAGCGATATTCTTAATTAAAGATTCATCATCAAATACATTATCTCCACCAGCCATATACACTAATAATTGTAAATCTGCCTCCCTTACATTAGGGTCTTCCGAGTTTAATAAATCTTCACTATAAGGTAAAAATAAATCACATTCATTTTCACAAATAGTTTTTAATAATAATAAAAAAGTATATCTCAAGACAGAATCTTTTTTTGAAAGGTTTTCGAGCAAGGAAGGGATATCTATGATTATGTTCTCAATTAGAAATCGGAGAACAATTCTTCCTCCATGAAGAGATAATAACAACTCGATGATATCTTCTAACCTATCAATATAATTATCCTCTGTAGAATCGCCAAGATATAAAGCTATTAGATGAACTGCATCATCTATTCTTCCATCTTTAACGAAATCTTCTATTGATTTAATTTCTGTGGATTTTCCTACATTTTCTTCCATTTTTCTCACTTATTTTTTAAATTTAATTATACCCAAACTACAAAATAATCCGTATAGATTCGGTTTATGAAATTCAATATTATCCGTAAATCTCTGAATCTAAGAGGAATCCTCTTTCCATCATCAGAATAGTTATTGGTTAAGAGAGATATAGATAAAGTTATTTCCAAATTTTGATTCTTATCCATTTGTAAATTTAATTCTTCACAATAATGGGTTAAAGTATTAAGGTCTTCCCAAAATATGTTCCAAAAATAATTATCAGCTTTAGATTTAAATTCTTCCGAATTATTATCTTTTACTTTTGATAGGACATTGTATGGGACCTTAACAGATATCTCAACATAATCAGTCGGATTTAATTTTAAATTTATTTCTGGAAAAAGCTGGTCGGCGAAAATTTTACATATTCCAAAGAGTAGTTCAAGGTCGGTTAATCTCTCACGATTTGCATTACAAAGTACAAATTCTTCATTTAAAAAAATAATATGAATATTTTGTTCGAACTTAAAGATAAAAAAATTACTAGTTAAAAGATATTTAAAGTTTTCATTTCTATTTTGGATTCGGTCATCAAAAATTTTCATTGATTCCTCCCAATTCCTAAAGGAAATAAATTTATTTAATTTACGATAATCCCCATGAAAAAATATATCTAAAAAATCAATTATGAAGACAAAGGCATCATTCGGTTTATATACTACTCTCTTATTTCTAAAATCTCTCTGAATTACACCCTTATGGACACTATAACAAAACTGGGGTAAATCTTCTATTTTTAAATGGTTTTTTATCCTTAATTTAAGAAGAAATCTTTTTGAACATAATGGTGTCAAAGTACAAACAATTCTATCACGCTCACATTCTTCAAAACATAAAAATCTTATTCTCTTATTTAGTAAATCGATTAACTCTGATCTAAATTTTGTTTCTGTCTCATTATTCAAAAATTTTATGATATGATTTGGTTGTAATGGCATCCTTTCTTGATTTCAGTTTTTACTTGCTTTTTCTATTAAAAATAAATTAAGAAGTTCTAATATTTGTTATTGTTTTTCGAAATTTGAATCTTCATACTTCAACTAAAGAATTATTAATCAGTATTTCTTCTTTTTTCTTGTGTTAAGGCAGATACATATTTTTTATGAACAGCAACACATCTTTGTAAAGGATTTTGCCAAAGGTTTTGGGGATGTGGAATTAAAAAACGTTCAAGAAATTATTAGAAAATATATGGTTTTACCAATTATTGGCAAAACACTCAACCGAAAGATTTCTAATTTCCAAATCTTTCATAGAGGCGAAGACAATCTATATTTTTTGTTTGTAACAGATCTAGTTGATACTATCCAATACATTGAAAAATTTATAAAAATAACAATGGATAAATTCAGTGAGTTATTCCCAGAACCTCTTAGAATCAGGGAAACTGAAACTACACAAAATGAATTCTCGGTCTTTCTTAATCAAATACAAAAAGATCTGAGATCTAAAATATCAATTATAGGCCCATCTTATGCTGGAAAGACTACTCTTTATAATCTCCTTAGAGGTAATGTTGAAAAGACTATAATAGATTTCGCGAAATCATCATCACTTAATATTAATGGTCTAAGCTTTGAACTCTGGGATTTTCAGTTAAGGAATAATTTTTCTCCACTCTGGTCTAAATTTATAAGTGGTTCAGATTTAGTTATTCTCGTATTCAACCTGGGAAATTACCATTTAAAAATTATGGATCATTTTAGAAATCTTCAGAAACTTGATTCTAATCATTCAAAAGTAATAATTATTGGTAATAAACGTGATTTAGTAGAAGATGATGACATCAAAAGGATTAAAAACGAGTTAAATATTCACAATTTTGTGGAAATATCCCTGAATTCACCTGATGCTGAACAGAAAATCAAAATATTAATAAAAGAAATTATCGGTTTAAAAGAAGATTTACCTCAAAATTTTGAAGAAATGGTGAAAATGGCTGATAATTTAGCTCAGAGTGGGAAAAATGTTCAAGCACTAGCAAAATATAAAGAGTTAGTAAATATCTGTACTGAATATCAGGATTTAGAACAAATAAGACTTTTAAAATCAAAAATTGATGAAATCAATATAAAGATTAGAGAACAAACAAAAATCAGAAGAGAATTTGAGAAGAAAATAGATTTTGCGGTACCGGCTAAGGTAAAGTTTGAGAAGAAAATCTCAGTTAAACCCCTTCCTTCTACATTATCGATTGATTTATCCTTGACTGGAAAAAAAGCCGATAATGCATTGCTTCCCACTATTGAAACATCACCTAAGAAATTAGTCGCGTTTCAAGAAATAGAATCAAAACCCAGTAGACTTAAGATAATAAAACCCACAAAAATTCAGTATAAAGCCAAAAAAGTTTCATTACCACCAAGAAGCGAGAGTGAATTAAAGGAAAAAACTAGGGTTAAAATGCCTTTGGAGTTATTTCCTCCTCATGAAGATTTGGTTAAAGAAATAGAGAAACCTAAAATTGTTAATTTTAAAGATGAATTACAAAAAATAATTTCAGAAAAAGGAAGTTCATTGAGTTTGAAATTAAGTGAAACATTGTTAACTGATTTGGAAAAATCTTTAGGGCGCCCCTTGACTATTGAGGACGTTACCTTAGCGGCTGAATTTTTCGTAAAACAAGATCAATTATTGGGATAGTTTTTTTTTATAGTTCATTATAAGTTTAAAACACACTTCTTTTAAAACTATTAAATATTAACTTTATTCATTAAAGTTGATGGAAATTTCTTGTATAAACAGACAATTTACCATAAAACCAGATTATCATTATGAATGCTATAAAAGAACTTCGAGAGTATTTTGAGGAAATTCAACATCTGAATTATATCCAAGCGTTACTGGGTTGGGATCAAGAGGTCAACATGCAGAACTATAAATCCCTTGAAGGGAGATCTAAACAAGTAGCTTTAATGGAAAAACTTGTTCATAGAAGAATCACTTCTAAAAAAGTTGGAAGCTTAATTAATCAGGCTCAGAAACTAGACAACCTGAATATAATCGAAAGAGCGATGTTACGGGAAATTACAAGAGAATATAACCATGCCATTAAATTACCCGAAAAACTAGTAACTGAAATAGCTGAAACTTCCATTTTAGCATCGAAAGAGTGGAGAGAGGCTCGTCAAAAAAGTGACTTTTCAATTTTTCAAAAAATACTAGAAAAAACTGTTGAACTACAAATAGAGAAAGCAGAAAAGCTTGAAACTCATCCGGATTTATATTCTACTCTAATTGACTTATATGAACCTAGTAATGACCCACCTTATGATTGGATTGCGAATATTTTTAATTCTATAAAACCGAAATTAATAGCTTTTGTAAAGATGCTAAATTCTTCCTCTGATATACCTGATGATTCTGTTCTAAAAAAAAATTATGATCCAGATAAACAATTTAAACTCAGCTCTGAAATAATGAAAAAATTGAATTTTGATTTTGGATACGGTCGACAGGATAAAGTAACCCACCCTTTCACCACTAAACTTGCTCCATTAGATACAAGAATCACTACAAGAACAACTGAACCTTTTCCCGACTGTATAACAAGTACTATTCATGAATGCGGTCATGCATTATATGAAATGGGTATTAGGAAAGAACTACATGACACACTCTTATGCAGTGGTACTTCTTTTGGAATACACGAGTCTCAATCTCGTATGTGGGAGAATTTTGTTGGTCGTAGTAAGGAATTTTGGATTTATTGGTATCCAACATTTCAGAAATATTTCCCTAACAATTTAAAAGATTATCCATTGGAGGAATTTCATCGAGCTATTAACACAGTTCAGCCTTCATTTATAAGAGTAAATGCTGATGAAGTGACGTATGGTTTACATATCATCTTAAGATTTGAAATGGAAAAAGATCTTATTGAAGGGAAAATTCAAGTAAATGAATTACCTGAGGTATGGAACAATAAATTTGAAGAGATCTTAGGAATAATTCCCCCAAATGATGCTCAAGGAGTTCTACAAGATGTTCACTGGTCGGGAGGACTTCTTGGTTATTTTCCAACTTACTTTTTGGGAAACCTGTATGCTGCCCAAATCTATTCTCATGCATTAAAATTGAATCCCAACTTACCAGAAGATTATAAAAAAGGCAACTTCTCTAACTTATTAATATATTTAAGGGAAAATATTCATCAACATGGGGGTATATACAAAGCCAATGAATTGATTCAAAGAGTGACTGGAGAAGACTTGAATTCAGATTACTTCTTAAGATATATTGAGGAAAAATTTAAACCGATTTATAGATTATAATAATACCTTTTTTTTTCATTATACAAATTTTATTGTAATAGGTATTATTATAGGTAGCTTAGAATGTTGTTACAAGTTAAAAAGTTTTCCTCAAAACTATTATTACCACTAGCACGCAAACTTAAAAAAATCCCTGCGAATATTATTACCGCATTAGGATTACTTTTTGCCTTTTTAGCGTTTCTTGGATTTCTATTCAACTATTTGATAATCATTATTATTTGTTTATTCATTACCGAATTTTTTGATCAACTTGATGGTGTTGTCGCTCGAATTCAAGGACCAACACAATTAGGAGCCTTTTTAGACTCAACTTTAGATAGAATAGGAGATTTTTTTATGTTAGTAGGTGTTATCCTTAGTGGGTATACAAATCTAGTCGTTGGGCTATTAGTTCTTATAGGCGCTTTCTTGACCCCTTACACTAGAGCTAAAATAGAAGCTTTAGGAATTGATAATCTCAATGGAGTTGGATTAATAGAACGAACTGACCGCGTCCCTATTTTACTTATAGGTTCGATATTACAAATATGGTTTCCTACGTCGATTTGGTGGACAATGATAATTCTTGCGATAGGAACTAATGTAACAGTCCTTCAGAGGATAATCTATGCTATTAGGAAATTTTCCACAGTTAGACAATTACAAGACACAGACTAGATTCCAGTATTTAGATTGAGATTCACATGATTTACTATAAAATGATGGGAAGAACAGATATTTTTAGTCGATATTTACACGGTGGACCTGTTTCTACAAATTAAATGGATTTTCAAATCCCAGTGTTCACAGGTCAATACCCTACAGACAAAATGGTAATTCTAATTTCAAAAAGAACAATAAGGGAGTTTCTGACATCAAAGTTTCCAATGTAGAGGCTTCTAAAATTTATAGTATTGAATTAAATTTGAATTGAAAGAAGAAAGATAGAATTACCACGTTGGAAATTACTGGATAAAAATTTCTAAATCCAACAAATTGAAATTTAAAATTGTTGACGACTGAATAAAAACAAGTTAATCCCCATGATTATTGTGGTTACAGATATTCCCAGGGTTATGGCAAATGTAACAGGATTTAAAGAAGCTATGAAGAAAGTTGGTAAAATGATGATTGCAGACAATTGACTTCCTAAATAAACAGAAAGAATTGCTGCTACTGGTACAGAAGAAACGACTACTCCAAAAAACATCCCGATCGAGCAAGTAATTGCCATTGAAGAAATACTAATAATTAATGAATCCAATGTTGAATTTAAAAAATTTTCATTTAAACCTATTGTAAATGCATCAATAAGCAATCCAACAATTAGGGATATAATTACAGCAATTATTAAACATAAATAAACAGCTAAAAATTTTGCTAAAAGTAGACTCCCACGTTTAACCGGTCTAACTAGAAATAACTCATAAACATGACGATTTTTTTCACTTACAATAGACGTGCTGAGCATAATACTAGAAAGTGTCCCTCCTATGCTTGAAATGAGAATCCCAACCAAAAATGAGATGGGGAAACCTTCCAAATCTGGTTGAAGGAAATGGATTAAAAAAGCTAATAAGGGTAATCCAACCCATAAAATAATCATAACTTTTGATTTGGCGAATCCTTTTAATTCATCGAAAAAAAGCAATGTTAAACTCACTCAGTTTCCCCTCCAACATACTTTAAATAGACTTCCTCCAAACTTGGTTTTACAAGATTAAAACTGCGGATTCTACATTTTTGTTCTATTAACATATTCATAATTTGGGAGATAATTAAATCAACATCAACTTTAGATCTCAAATGAATTAATTGCTTATTTGACTTAGGGTTTTCTACGTGTTCTACATTATCCAAAGTTTCTAAATCTTTACAAAGAGGGGAATTTTTAGCCACCACTAATTCTATAACATTCCCAACTTTGAAGCTATTTTGAAGTTCCTCTGGAGTCCCTATCTTCAATATTTTTCCATGGTTTAGAATACCGATTTTAGTAGCGATATCCTGAACATCATTTAGAATATGAGATGAGAATAAGATAGTTATCCCTCTTTTTCCTAACTTTTTAATAATCTTTTTGAATTGAAACCTAGCCATCGGATCTAATCCAGAAAGTGGTTCATCTAACACTAAAATTTCGGGTTCGTGAAGAAGAGCTTGCGCTAACCGTAATTTTTGAAACATCCCTCCAGACAAGTGAATAATTTTCTTATGTCTATCGTCTAGAAGATCTAGCAATCCTAACGTTTCTGTAATCCGATTTTCGAGGAAAGATGATTTAAGTCCAGATAATCTCCCAAATGTCTTAAGAGCATGGTTTATTGTACGCCAACCTTGAAATTGGGATTCTTGAGGATGATACCCAATTAACTGATGATACTCCTTTCTAATGGTAGACATATTTTTTCCATAGATATAAACGCTTCCCACGTAGTTTTTGATTAAACCTACCAAAATTTTAATCGTCGTGGTTTTTCCAGCCCCATTTGGACCTATGTACCCAAAAATCTCCCCCTTTTGGATCTTAAGAGAAATTTCATCTAATGCTAATGAATCCTTAAATTTTTTAGAGACTTTAATAAATTCTATACAATCAAGAGATTTCATAATAAAAGTAGGTCTAATCTATCAATGATAATTTATCAAATTAAAGTTAGTATAATTAGTTTACGTCTACTGCTTAAAGCTGAAAATATCAAAGATATCTCGGTTGAAATTTTATTCTTATCATACATTCTATCTGACTTATCATCATTTATTTGGATTTGGATTCTATAAAAATTGGACTTATAATAATTTATATTACATTTTGATTATATTATCTTTAGAACGAAAAATATAAATAAAGCAATCATAATGAATTTTTATAACTTTTAAAAGGGAGTAAAGAAAATGAGTATAGATATAAAATTCGGTTTGAAAAATGATGCAAAAGCAGTTTATTGTTCTTTAAATAGAAGAACAGAATTTTTTTTAGTAGTTCATAACTTTCAAGGTCATTACCTTCCTTCAGTTCGAGTAATTCTAACTGGACCTCCACAATTGAGGCTTGTAATAAAGAATGAATCATACGGAGGGATTGGGAATGGGAGAAAGAAAAGTCGACTATTTAAAATTATTCCTAAGGCAGAGGGTGTATTTACTTTAACTGCTATTTTATCATCTAAAAGGGTGAATCTTTTAACTTTACAGATTGAAGTTATTGTTGGAAATGTTCAAATCCCTTCAAGCCCAATAATTCAACAAGTACAAGATCCTATAGTTAAAAAACCAGTAACTCTAATAAATTGCGGATACTGTCATGAAAAAATAGATTCAGAAGCTAAATTTTGCCCGCATTGTGGTTCTAATCTAGCTGAAAAACCCGAAAAAACTGTGAAAATTTGCTCAAATTGTGGAGCGGAATTACCAAATGAGGCTAAATTTTGCGCAAAATGTGGAGAGAAAACAACGTAATTCAAATTTTTAACCCTTGTATGAAGTTTTAAATTTAACATTTAGTTTTGAGAATTCGAATTATATCTTTCTTAATTCTATGAGGTAGTTGCTTAAACTTTACTGCCTTTAGAGGATATTTGCTTGGAGGTATGTTCCTAACCATTATACAGAGCTCTAGATCATCATCAAAATAAAATTCTTTTACATTTAACATGATTTTAGTCATAACACGTTCCAGTTTTTCATTGATCTTGTCTATTATTGTAAAGAGGAATTGCTCTTGTTCTAAAATCACTTTATTTCTCATTGTTCGATGTTTATCTATTGTGGGCTTGTAAACATGGTCTACGTAATGGAAAATATTCTTAACTAATTTTTCGATTTTGGTTTGATATTTCTGATTTGGATTAATGAATAACCTTATTCACTTACTGAAAAAGTAAAAAAATGTAATTTTACAATTTCTGAATAATCAAAGACATATATCCCTTCCCTAACTTCCTCCTTTGAACATATACCTCACGCTTTATCCCAATTTTTTTAAGTAGATTTAGGAGAACTGACCCTTTTATTTTTTCTCGGAATAAATTGCCTTCACTGAAGTATAAATTGATTAAAAACCTTTTTTGATAAAAAAAAAAGAACATCCTTTTCCACCATAAATTAAAAGAAAAATTTCGCTCATAGACGAAATAAATATTTAATCTAAAGATATGAGCCAAACAAACTTGCCTTTTTTGGAAACATTATTTTAATCAACAATTTTGATGAAATGTTTACTAGAGCATCCTTGATGATGTAATTAATTTCATCAGTATTTCTGTCTCCCAGTAATAGTTTAAATAGAAGAGCTTCTGGAATGCTAAGATCTGTAATTTTAGGGTTCTGATACTCTTTTTCGATTTCAATATTCTTGATTTTTCCATTATCAAAATCTAATTCGATAGTATCAATATAATTACTAATTCTTATAGCTTTGGTTAGTCCTTTAAATTCAGAATGTTTTACCCTATTTTCAATTATTTTCTTTATTAACTTAAAAAATTTTTCCAAATTTGGAATTTTTACTTGCCACCCATATGTTGAAACAGGTGTCCCTCCTAAAGATATGATATATCTAAACACTGGTGAATGTTCACTGATATTAAGAGTGATGATATCGTTTTCATTATAGTTTCCCATAGTTTTAATGAATTGAAGTAGAGTGATCATTTCTCTTTTGTTTAAGTCTGGACTATAAATCTCATAATTTCGATTATCATAACTCAATCCAAAAGAAAAGTAATTATTAGGCACACCAGCCTCATCAAAAATATAGGTGGATCGGACTTCTGAGTTAAATTGATCCTTTAAATATTTAAACTTAAAACATTCCGGATCGAATCTATTAAAGATGTAGAAGTTCCTATGGAATTGAGTATATTTTGATTCAATAAAGGGAATATCGTTAGAATTAGCTTTTCTAATGTTTATACTTTCATATTTCTTTTCGGGGATCCTTGAAGCTGGTATCGTTATTCTGTCATCGAGAGATGATACATATTCATAACCTAAAGTACGGTAGAAATATGGTATCCCTGTAATAACTGAAAGAATATAGCCATTTTGGTTCATTATATTTTCATAAAGCTCGTTTAAAATTTTTATAAAACGTTTTCCCCTATATTGTTCAAGAGTTCCAACAAACTCCATTTCACATACAGGTAATATAATGTCTTCAATTTGCCATTCTAACGGAGCTAAACAGATAGAAGAAACCAGCTTATTTTCTTTATTGTCTTTGATATATAACCATAAATTCTCACTCTTTCGGGGATACCCTAAAAAAACCTGACGAATAAACGTTCCTAATATCTCATCTTGATGAATTTTCATATTTAAATTAATGATAGCTTCTATTTCCTCTTCAGTATCTTCAGCAATATGAATACTGAAGCGATCATCAACTTTAGCGCAATATCCTTTTCCAAATTCCATAACTTTGAAAATTTTTAACTTTATTTCAATCTTTTTAAACCCTAAATCGCATTTATTTTGCTATCTTTTAATAATTTTGGCTATTATTAATTTATAATAATTAAAAAAAAATTTAATTTGAAATATGGTTAATTGTTTAATTATTGGACATGGTGCAAGGGAGCATGTCATAGGTGAGTCTTTAGTCAAGAATGGTGCCAGTTTATTTACCATCATGAGTTTTAAAAATGCCGGGTTAGAAGATTTGAGTGAACGAATCCAGATACAATCCGAAACAGATTTTAAAAGTATCATTGATTTCTGTAAATCTCAGAATATTGACTTTGCTGTTATCGGACCAGAAGCCCCATTAGTTGTTGGAATTGTAGATGCGCTAGAAACCGGAGGTATTCCGTGTGTTGGCCCAAAAATTGAAGCTGCTCAGCTTGAAGGATCTAAAATATTTATGCGGGATCTACTTGCAAAATATAAAATCAAATCAAATATAAATAGCAAAATGTTTAACTCAATGGAGGGTGTCGAAAGCTTCATTAGAGATTTGGGGGAAGAAAATATTGTTGTTAAACCAGAAGGGCTTACTGGAGGTAAAGGAGTAAAAGTTTTTGGGGATCACCTAAGTTCAAAAAAAGCGATTTTAGACTATTGTAATGAGTTAATCAAGAATAAAAATAGGATTCTTTTAGAGGAAAGATGTGATGGAGAGGAATTTACGCTTCAGACTTTTGTAGATGGAAAAAATGTGGTGGGTTCACCCTTAGTTCAAGACCATAAGAGGGCATATGATGGTGATAAAGGTCCAAATACAGGAGGAATGGGGTCGTATAGTATGAAAGATCATTTAATGCCATTTATCTCAAAAGATGATGTAAATGTTGCCCTGGAAGATATGAAAAAAACAGTAGCAGCAGTAAAAGCTGAAACGGGGGTAGAGTATAAGGGATTTTTATATGGACAATTCATGAAAACAGCTAATGGGATAAAGTTAATCGAATTCAATTCTAGATTAGGAGATCCAGAAGCAATGAATATTTTACCCCTCCTTAAAAAAAGTAATAGCAATTTTATAGATATATGCTGGGCTATTATTAATGGTTCATTGCCTAAAACCATTGAATTTAAGAAAAAAGCAACAGTGTGTAAATATTTAGCACCAGAGGGTTATCCTGTAAATCCTAAAAAGGATGAAAAATTAATCATAGATAAAGAAAGACTAGTAAAAATCGGTGCTAAATGCTATTATGCCTCAGTGTATCGTGATGGCAGAGATATCTTCACGACAACTTCAAGGGCTCTTGGGATATTAGGAATATCTGATTCTCTTGAAGAAGCTGAAATTATTTCTGAATTAGGGGTAGGATGCATCAAGGGTAAGCTTTTCCATAGAAAAGATGTGGGAACTAGAAATCTCTTACAGAAAAGAATTGAACATATGAATTCTCTTCTCAATTAATAATAGTTCTATTCAAAAAAGTTCTTTTTATATTTTATAATCATCAAATTATAATATTTTCTTTATTACGATTTAATTGAAAATGAACTGGCATGAACAAAATACAAAATACAACGCGTTAATAAAGAATCTCTTCCATAAGGAAGACTGGCAAAAAAGAGCAGAAGCCTCAAGAGAATTAGGAATTATGAGAGAAGGTAGAGCTGTAAATTTGCTATGTCGCGTTTTGAGATCAGAAAAAGATCATCTTGTTGTTAATCGTGTTATAGAAGCTCTTGGTAAAATAGGTGATGGTCGTGCAACATTAAGAATTATTGAAAAGCTCAGAGAAGAGTTAAATAAAACTAAAATTGATAAACATAGAATAATATATATACTTGAAGCATTAAAAAGAATTAAGGACAAGAGAGCTCTGGAACATATTGGATTCTTTCTAAACTCAGATGATGAAGAAATAAAAACCCTTGCGAGAGAAGCTTTTGACACTATCGAACCAAATTGGCGTGAAATGCTTAAACAAGTCAAGAAAGAAAAATGGATGCAAGAAATATTTAAAGTTGAGATTTAGATAGAAAATTGTTAAGTTTTAACATCTTTACTACTTGTTGTGGATAATAAGGGCTTAATAAAAAGATTAATTAAAATTTCCACCTTCTCAAACGTATTCATACAAAGATTAAAATTATTAATTTTAGAGAGAGTAAATTGAATGCTAATCGGTTTTGTTGTTGTTGGGATCTCGAAGGGCCAATCACTATCTTAGATTTTGCCGCCGAGATTGGAAAAAAATTACAGGAAAAACCAATTTTAGATTTACAAGAATATAATATGGGTGAGTTTTTTAAGATGATCTCTCTTTATGACGATTATATTGTTGATGTACCTGGAGTAAAATCCCACCTAAAAATACCTGATTATCAACCGGGAGACACTCTTAGGATAATGGCCCCTCTCTATATTGCATGTTATTCAGATGAAGAATTAATAGAACTAGCTAAAAGTAATCTTGGATTACTACCTGGATGTAGAGCCTTAATGGAAATTTTAAAAAAGGATTGGGAAATTTTTATTATTTCTACAAGTTACACTCATTTTGCTCACATTGTTACCTCAGCTTTAGGTATCCCAGAAGATCATGTGTATTGTACCGATTTAAATATTGAAGAATTGAAAAAAGATCTTCAAAATATTGAAGGAGATGTAGATAAGTTAATAAAGAGAATTTTTCCAAAATATATTGATAATAACAACGATCTTAATAGTGTTTTAGATGATTTAAACAATTTTTTCTGGAGGGGAAAAGAAACAGACTACATTCGAATGATGAATAAAGTTAAAGTGAGAGGTGGAAAAAGAAAGGAAGAAGCAGTTGAAGAGATATCTGCAAGAACAGGGATACCCATTTCAGATATGATAGGGTTAGGTGATTCAATTACCGATATCAACATGCTTCAAAGAATAAAAGATGAGAATGGTATAGCAATTTCTTTTAATGGAAATAGATTTAGTTTAGAAAGAGCAAATGTCGCTATTACAACACCAAACTGCTTAGGTGTTTTACCAATCTTTCAAAAAAAAGAAAATTTTCAAGAATTTTTAATGGAATGGGAAAAAAACTCTAATAAGTTTCAAGATAATCCAATCAACATTAACGATGATTTGATTTCCAAAGATTCTAAAGATATATTTATCAAATATAATTTTGTTCCCAAAATTGCATATCTACCCAATAAATCAGAAGCAGAAATGGTTGAAATAATTTCAGGGCAAGAGAAAATGAGAAAAACAGTTCGAGGATGGGCAGGAAATTTAGGTTAAAGTATAAAATTGCTACTTATACATCAACTTTAATAAACACACCTTAATGGGAAAAAATATATTTCTTCCTTTGCTAATTTTATTTTAAGGACAAGTTAATTTATTCTCAATTAAGAGATAACAAGTAAAATGGCTGACACTTCTAAAAATCCAAATGAAATAAATCAAATTATTTCTGAAAATATTGAAGATTTAATATTCATTATAAATGAAAATTATGTTTGTGAATATATAAACTTTGAAGAGTTGAGAGATAACCAGACAATTTTTAATTATATCCATCCGAAGGATTCAAATCGTATTAAAAAATTCCTTAAAAACACGATTAAATCTGGAGTTAATTTAGAAGAGTCAAGAATTAAATCTAGCACCATATCTTTTAGATGGTTTGAAATTAAAAGTAAAAGATTTATTGATAACGCTAATCAAACTAAGATTTTCCTAATTTGCAGGGATATTTCCAGATTCAAAATAACTGAAAAAAATTATAGAGAAAGTCTAGAAAGATTTAGTTCATTAGCAGATTCATTACCTGAAATCAGGTATTGGAAACTTGTACAATCAAAGGATAGTATATCACCTTTTCAAAAAACACGAGAAATGTTAGACTTGGTAATTGATAATATACCTCATTTGATTTACTGGAAAGATACCAATCTTGTTTATTTAGGCTGCAATACCAATTTTGCTTTATTAAATGAAGTGGAGGAACCATCCACAATTGTTGGTCGGAATGATAAAGACTTAATCTGGAGCAAAAATAACATTGAATATATTAAAAACATAGAGAGTAGAGTCATGAAAAATGACCAACCTGAGTATAATTCAATCGAATCATTAATAATGTCAGATGGAAATAAAAAATGGTTTGAAATTAATAGAATTCCACTCCATAATTTAAAAGGAAAAGTAGTAGGATTGTTAGTTACATACGAAGATATTACTGACAAGAAGATTGCAGAACAGAATTTAAAAACCTCTCAAGAAGAACTAAGAACTTTAAACAGGGAACTAGAAAGAAAAGTAGCAGAAAGAGCTAAAGATTTAATTGAATCTGAAAAGCAATATCGTACTACAATTGATTCTTTAGGAGACGCATTGCATGTAGTTGATAGAGATTTAACAATAATTTTAACTAACAAGAATTTTAAGAATTGGCTTTCAGAGTTAAAGCTTGATTCTGATATTATTGGAAAAAAAGTCCCTCAAGCATTTCCCTTTTTGCCACCTAAAATTATTGAAGAATATAAACAAGTGTTCGAGACAAGAGAAACACTAATTACCCATGAAACAAATACTGTTTCAAATGTGGAAATCATGACAGAAACTAGAAAAATTCCTATTATTAGTGAAGGAAAAGTTGAGCAGGTAATAACAATTTTACGAGATATAACCGAAAGTTATAAGATGGAAAATCAACTCAGAGACTCTGAAAAGCAATTTAGGGAGACGGTTAATAACTTAGATGTGGGATTTTTCAGAGGTGTTCTAAAAGGTCCTTTAATGATGCATAATCAATCATTCAGTAGCATTCTAGGACTTGAACCATATGAAAGTATGATTGGAGTAAATTCTTCTCGGTTTTTCGTTAATGAAGAAATGCAAAAAAAATATTATCTCGAATTAGAAGAAAAAGGATTTGTAAGAAATTTTATAGCACAAATCAAGAAAAGAAATGAGGAAATAATAACCATAAATCTAAACGCTCATTTAATTGTTAATCCTAAAGGAACTCAAACAGAAGTCGAAGGCACATTTATGGATATTACTGAAAAATTCAAATTAGAACAAGAATTAATGGACTCTGAGAAAAAACTAAGAGAACAGAATGTCCAGTTAATGAAGCTAGATAAAGTTAAAAATGATTTTATATCCATGGCAGCCCATGAATTAAAAACGCCTTTAATATCAATTTCTGGATATACAGATTATATTCTCATGAAACATCGAAGCCAACTTTCACCTGAAATAACAGAAGACTTAGTCACAGTTCAAAGAAATGTTAGGAGATTAGAAACCTTAATGGATCAGCTTTTAGATGTAATGAAAATTGATGAAAATCAATTAAAACTCCATAAAGAATTACAAAATGTTAGTAAGATAATAAATAACTGCCTTGATGAGTTGAGTTATCTGATCAATGAAAAAAACCTTGAAATAATACTAAATATTGATCATGAAATTGAAATGAATGTAGATGGTGAGCGAATTTTTACAATTTTTACTAATTTAATCTCAAATGCTATTAAATTTACTCCGGGCTACGGTTGGATTGAAATTTCCGCAAAAAAAGAAAATGATAAATATTTTTTTGCTGTAAAGGATAATGGAATAGGTTTTACTGAAGATGAATCAAAACGGTTATTCAAAAAATTTGAAAGGATAAAACAACCAATTCTTAGTGATAGTATTAACGTTAAAGATAGCGGTACAGGATTAGGTTTGTACATTACAAAAGGGATAATAAATGCACATAATGGTGAAATATGGGCGATTTCAGAAGGTTTAAACAAGGGTTCGAGATTCGAGTTTACTCTTCCTTTATAATGTTCTTATTATCCCCTATTTTTTGATAGATTTTATTAGTGATAATAAACCCACTATTTTTTATTTAATAACAACCAGAAAATTATTTATCTATAATAATATATTATCTAAATTTCAAGGATTAATAGTAATCCTAACTTGGGTAAAATAGCTACAACAGTAAATTTTAAAATTAAATACTTGATATAATGGCAACACTGATTATTGCTGAGAAGAATCAGGCAGCTATAGCAATAGCTGAAGCATTAGGTAAATATAAAATTATTAAAAAATCAAAAGGATTAAACGTATATGAAATTCCTTCTAGAAAAATGTACGTGATTCCTTTACGTGGCCATATCCTCGAACACAGAAATACCAGTGCATATAAAAGTTGGACTAAAACGAACCCAAGAGAGATAATCACTAATCCAAGTGCAATTAAGAAAGTTCCGATATCTTATGCTTCCCCATATATAGCGGCATTAAAAGAGTATTCATTATTGTCAAATCATTGTATTATAGGGACTGATGCGGATGTTGAAGGATGCAATATTGGCTTATTCGATGCGCTTCCATTTGTAAAGAAACCAAATCCTAATATCAAAGTTTCTCAATTATGGTTAAGCTCTCTACAAAAAGATGAAATTTTACGTAAACTAAATAATTTGATTACTCCAAAGTTTAGCTGGGGTGAAACTGCAGAGGCAAGGGCTTTAATTGACGCATTCATAGGATTTTCTGCCACAAGAGAAGTAAGTAATACATTTCGACCGATATTAAATAAATTTGGAGTTCAATTTACTTCCGTTGGAAGGGTTCAAACAAGTCTTCTTTATTTAATATTTTTACGAGAACAAGAGATAACAATATTTATACCAGAACCTTATTTCCTAATAAATGCAGTTCTATCTCATGATAAAGGTATCTTTAAAGCTCATCATCAACTAAATCCGTTTAAAAAAGCCCAAGAATCCAATGTAAAACAAATATATCAGAAGATCAAATTTGAGAAAAGTGCGAAAGTTACTGATAATTCTCAAAATATAAGAAAGAAATCTCCCCCAACACCTTTAAACACTTCAAAAGCCCTTATCCTTCTAACGAGAACCTTAAGGATCTCCGCAAATATTGCTTTGAGAACTATGAATGCTCTTTACTTAAACAAAATAATTTCCTATCCCAGAACTGATAGTGACATTTATAAAAATGATTTTATTCATAATGGGATTATAACACCATTTTCATCACATTCTCAGTATGGGACATATACAAATAACTTATTAAAAAGTAATAGAATTATTCCAACAAAAGGAAAGAAGGATGCGGGTGATCACCCCCCCATTACCCCACTTGAAAGTTTAGAGGATAATAGTCCCAGGTTTGAAAATAAATTGCAAAAAAAAGTTTATAACCTCCTCGCACGCCATTATCTTGCATTATTTGGTCAACAAGCAACAGAATCAACACAAAATCTGAAACTACTAATTAAAGATGAGCCCTTTAATGCTCAAAGGGTATCTTTAATTTCTGAGGGATTTTTAGAAATTGCTCCCTTTCTTAAACCAAAATATGAAGAAAAAATTCAGATTACAAGAGATAAAATCCCGATAAATGAAATATTGTTTAACTCTAAAGAAACTAAACCTCCTCCGAGATATACGGACACTTCACTACTTAAATTAATGGAAAAAAATCATCTCGGGACAAAATCAACACGCCCATCTATAATAAAAATATTAGAAACTCGGAAATTACTACAAAGAACTCAAAATAAATATTTTATCACAGAACTGGGCAAATTTCTAATCAAGAGTTTAATTAAAATATGGCTGCCGTTTTTAAAACCTCGGTTTACAGCAAGAGTTGAAGAAAGGCTTGAGGAAATTAAGGAAAAACGCAAAACAATGGAATCAGTAGTAAATGAAGTGAGAATTGAGTTTTTAGAATTATTTGACAAATTTTTAGCGAATAAACCTGAAATGATTTCTAAAGCTAGTAATTATAAAATGAATTTCACAGTTCCTCTTACATCATCACTGTGCCCTTTCTGCAATAAAAAGCCAATGAAATTCATCAATTTAAAAAAAAAAAGATTTTTAGTCTGTTCAGATGAATCTTGTAAAAAATTTTTATCTTTACCTAAGAATGGAAAACTTGAGTTATTAGATTCTACCTGCTCGATATGTAATTTCAACATTTTTAAAATTTCTTTAAAAAAAAATAATAAATTTTACCGGTATTTCATTTGTCCTGAGTGTTGGAATAAAAGCTTTAAAGATAATTCTGGAAAGGGTTTTTGTTCTAATTGTGAAGATTTTAAAATTCTGAAGGAAGAATGTATAAAACAATAAAACTTTAGCTGTTTTTCCAATTTTGGTTGAAAATTCTATATTAATCTTTGGGTATCAAATCTATAAGCAGCTCTAGTTAAACCAACGTAATTATCTGACAACTTGTAGTGCAACTTATTGTTTATAATCTTCGTTTGGACGTAATTATTATTTAACAACAAATTTAAATTATTTACCATAATTCCTAATGTAACAGCACCCATATACCGCTGTCGCCTTTTCGTTATTCTTATTAACTCCAGTTCAGAATGCCATTGACCATCAAGTAAAGACTTTATTATCTCGTTTTTGATTGGGGCTTTAATATCCTTGATCTTGTTAAATAAAACAGAATAGCTTGGTTTATAATATTTTCTTTGTTCTTCCATTTTCGTATATATCTCTTAAAAATCAGTTCTTAATGTGATTCAATACTATGTGAATTTATTTAATTAGGTGTAATATCACTATAATACGAGGCTTAAAGTTAAAGATTAGATTGTTTTTAACTTCTATAGTAAATTTGGGGGGATTCCTTCTTTAAAATATTTTGCTCGAGTTATCCAATTATCTGAAAACTCGGGAATTAGAGCTAATATACTCCCACCAATCCAAACAGAAAATGTCCTTTCACTGGGGGCTATTATTCTTACTCCAAGATTTTTCTTTTTTCTTCTAGCTAATTCAAGCTCTAATTCCTGGTACATCCTTGATTTTAGATTGGGGAACATAGAACTCCCTCCTGATAAAAAGATATTGTTCAGCAATTTCGGTCGAATGTCTAAATCACACGCTTCAATAACATCCATAATTGCTACAGTTAATGATTTTTCTTCTAATTCCTTTGTGGGATTGAACAGAAGTTCTGGAATTACAAATCTCTCTTTATCCAAAGTGATTTTAGATCCATCCGGTAAAGAGTATTCTTTCTTGTATTGTTCAACTCTTTTTAAATCTTCTTTATAATCTAGTGAAACAAAACATGCCTTTTCTTTCAAAACACGAACCAATTCTCTTCGTATAGATGAATCCACTGACCAACCAATAGATTCTAAAATTTGTTCCATATAATGAGTTAATACCCTTCCCCCTATATTTATAACTCTGACAGCATGATTCAATTTGTACCCTTCATATATAGGTATAATTCTAGTATTGCTATCTCCGATTTCAATTACCAAGCCTGTTTGAAAACCTCCTGAATATAAAGTTAACATTGAATCCAAAACAGGATAAAAAGCCATGCATTGATACTTCTCTAAAAATAATTGGAAAAGTCTCTCTAAATCCTTCCGAGGAAATAATGGATGGATTGCAAATAGTAAATTAACAAGGGTTGGATCTACTCTTAAATTGTAAAATATGTAATCAATTATGCTTTCAAAATGCTTCCAATCGACAATAATACCATTTTCAATTGGATGAAAAATCTTATATAAGCCGATAGATTGGATTTCATCCCCTACATAGAGCTCATCTTCGCGTGTGTCGATACCAGAATAATCTATACCTATATTTTGATACTTTGGCTTCCCAACCATCGTTAGAAATACTTGAGCCGGAGAATCCTCTCCAGCAAACCCAATCTTTGAAGAAGATTGACCAATATCTAAAACTACAGTAAGATTTCCCATTTTGTAACCTAAAAAAATTTAACCTAAATAAAAATTTCTGAAGTACTGCTAAATTTAATATATTATAATCCTAAATAAATTATTTAATTTTTATGCGTTTGAAGGTTTAAGGGAAAAGCCTTTAAGCTGGTCTACCGAAGTATACTTGTTTTTCCCACCGGACCTCAAGTAGTCCATTGCTTCTTCCATGCCTTCGATGGTCAAGTGAACCATTAGTATGATGCTTGAAATGGTTTTCCGCATCCAAGGAACCCATTCTAACCGATTTATTTCTGGGTTTAACCAAATGATATTATTCTTGAAGTAATTTGCTAATTCCTTAATATAGTAGATACTGAGTAGCTCATTACAATGGTAAGGGTGGATAGATCCATACTCTTCGGTTAGCTCGTACGATGCCTGCGTGATGTAATGCGAATTGAATTAAATTATCGCGACGTCGCCCACCATTACTACCTTGTACTTATTA
>SDBU01002199.1_pt1 | contig 26451 bp, 25 predicted proteins | sample 2277071 | NCBI WGS metagenome assembly SDBU01 (sample SAMN10397929, study PRJNA504765) | marine sediment metagenome | isolation source: marine sediment core GS08_GC12, 126 cmbsf | place: Arctic Ocean: Gakkel Ridge, Loki's castle | collected 2008
TTGTGCACAAAGCAAAGAAACGCTAAAAAAGAAAGGAAAGGCAACTTTTAAAGTTGCTTAGTACTGGAAGCTCGCTCCTTTAGGGGCGAGTAGTTCACTAACTCAGTTTAGAATTTATTTGAAGTATTTATTCAAAAAAAAATTGAAATTCTTAAATAAAAAAGGCAATATTAAACAAAAAGAGGTTTATTTTATGAAAATTTTAATTAGATGCTTGTTTTTGATTGCTGCATTTAATTTATCTGCCCTTCAAAAAGTACAGATAGTGCCTGTAAATCCAACAAAGCAAGCTGAAAATGTCAAAATATATATAGTCTATCCTGAAGAGAATCAAATCGATAAATCATCTGAAGTTTGGGTGCAACTTAGACTTCGAGGGTATCCCCTCGGTAATAGAACAAATAATGATCGAGCAAAAGAGATTGCAAGCTCACAATTAGGTCAAAGTATTCATGTTGTTGTAGATAATAATGTTTATTTTGCAAGAACAGGACCTAGTTTATCTCCTTTTGATGAAGAAGGAAATTTTTATGAAGCTATGTATAGATTCAAAATCCCATATTCTCTATCACAAGGGCAGCATTTTTTAAGAGTGTTTCCTGCAAGATCGTATGGCGAGAGCTTAAAAGAGATAGGAAGTTTTGCCGCAACTACTTTTTATGTGCAAAACAAAAGAAAAAATAAAGAGATGAATCTATCAATGCCATATATAACATATAATGAGCCTTCAGGTTTTTTGAACTTAAAAGAAAAAGAACCCGTTTTATTAGATTTTTATGTCACAAATGCAGCTCTATCTGAAGATGGCTATAGCGTAAGAGTTTCTATTGATAAAAAAGTTAAAAGAAAACTTACAAAATGGGTTCCATATTATATCTATGGACTGAAAAAAGGAAAACATACTATCAGATTGGAACTGCTCGATAAAGATATGAAAAAAGCACCTGGCTATTTTAACGATACTACAAGAAGCTTTACGATCTCTTAAAATCTTTTGCTATAAACTGGTAAGTGAATGCTACTTAAGCTAACAGAGAAACAAAGAAGATGGCTCGGGTTTATATCCGTAGCATCGTGCATTGCTCTTATCTTCACAGATCAATCTATTCTGCCTGTTGCAATTCCAACTATTCAAAAAGATCTTTTAGCTACTTCTTTTCAAGGGCAATGGATGATTAACTCTTATCTGCTTTCAATGGCTGTTTTTATTTTAGCTGCTGGAAAATTGTCAGGTATTATTGGATATAGAAGAATTTTTCTTCTAGGTCTTACCATCTTTTTATTCGCATCACTTTTTTGTGCAATTTCTATAAATAGTATTTGGTTAATCTCATTTAGATTTATTCAAGGTATCGGCGCTGCTATGATGATTCCCTCGTCTTATACTATTTTGTTAGATCTTTTCCCTGCTAATAGAAGAGGGCTCGCTGTCGGTATTAATACAGCTGTTGGATCATTTTTTTTATCTTTAGCTCCATATATAGGCGGTTTACTCACTCAGTATCTTAGTTGGAGATGGGTCTTTTGGATAAATATCCCAATTTGTTTTATCGGACAGATATTTGGGATTTTAGCAATAGGAAAATCTGAGACTACAAATGATAAATTTGATTTTAAAGGTTTTTTTCTATTCTCTTTAGCCATGATCTCTATTATTTTAGCTTTTATGCAAGCTAAAATTTGGGGTTGGTTCTCTCCTGCAATTATAATGCTTTTTATAATATCCATTATCTTTTTTTTGTTTTTTCTAGCTATTACCAAAAAATCAAAATATCCATACATCGACTTTTCTTTGTTTAAGTATAAAATATTTTCTTCTGTCAGCTTAATTATATTTCTGCAAATGCTAACCACAGGTATAACCATTTTTTGGGCAATCTATTTTCAGTATCTTTTTGGATTTTCTCCTGCAAAAGCCGGATTTGTTATGTTAATTGTCTCTATCCCAATAATAGTTATGGCGCCTATCGGTGGGATTTTAATGGATAAATACTCTGTAAAAGTTCCAACAATAATAGGGCTTGCGCTAACTTTATTTTCATTTATCTGGTTTGTTATATTTTTTCATACAGGATCGATTTTAATGCTGCTCCCATCTTTATTAACCCTCGGTTGGGGTATGACTTTTAGTTTAACTCCAACATCTGCAGCTGGCATTACTTCAGTTCCCAATAATATGAGAGGAATGGCAGCTGGCATGTTCGGAACTTTTAGAAATGTTGGTAGATCCATTGGTTTTGCAATCGTTGGCGCTATTTTATTAAATGGTGAACATCTGTTTTTTTCAAAAGATCTTCAAAAGAGTTCTCTAACCGATTCCTTAGATCCAAATGCTTTCGATGGTCTTTTAGCTAAAGCTCCAAAAGCAATAGATATATTCGATAAATTATCTAAAAATGCTCAAGAAATTGTGAAAAGTAGCTATATAGCTGCAACTACAAAAGCATTTATAATAGCGAATGTTTTTGCGGCCTTTTTAGCTTTCATATCTTTGATTTGGGTAATAATAAGATTGAAAAAAACAAAAGTTAAAAAATAAAGAGTTGCTGAAGCTGTTTTATTGTTTTTCAACAGCTGAGTTTATAGCTTCAAGAAGTCTGTTTTTCTTCTTCTCTAAACTAGATAATAGTATGTAGCCAAGAGTTTTTTGATCATTTTTATCTAATGAAGAGGAGATAATTTCAAAAGATTTAAATTTTAACTTATTTACAGCTAAAATAATGTTATCTTTGAGTTGAGATACATTTGTTTTTATCATAACAAAATAGTATTTGCCATCTTCAGATGAATTGATAGTATATTCATTTTTATCTAGAGGTTTTTTTGTTATATCTATAAACATTAAAAAGAATTTTTTGAAAACTGTAGCATCTAAAATACTTTGCATTATCCCAGGTCTTATTGAGTAGAAAAATTCTTCTAATAAAAATTCATATGATTTTTTTAGATTAGATAACATCTTTTTTAATGATTCTAATGCTTCACATTGTTTTATTAAGAGACCTCCATTAAAATCTCTAAATTTACCTATTACATTTGTTAGTTCTAAACATAATGTTTGTCTCCCTTTTCTCAAATCTAATGAATAATCTCTTCTTAAAAAAGGATATTTATTCATTGAAACTCTAAAAATATTTGCCTCTTTTGGATATTTTTTCTTCAGCATTCCTACAGTTTTAGCCTCTTCTAAGCTAAATTTTAAAAAGGTATTTGAATATGTGAAAAGCTCTTTTAAAGATTTTTCATTTTTCTTTATCAATCTTAGTAAAATTACTGTAAATGAAATGTCTTTAGATGTTTGTTTAGAAAAAGAGATCATAACTTGTGGGATGTCTTTTACGTAATTTAACTGTTTTGTTAACACTATAATGTTTCTCAAAATCTCTTCTTCATTTCTAGGTAAAAATATAGGATTCATTAAATTTTTCATCTTCGATGTAAAAGCTTCCGGCAATCTTTGTTTCAAATCATTTATCTCTTCTATAGAAAAACGGCTCTTTTGAGATTCAATTTCTAAATAAAAAGATAAAATTTTGTCTTCTCTATGATCTACAATATATGAGCTTTCATCAAATTTAAAATTTTTGATAATTTGTGATATCGCTTCCAAAATATAGCTTTTCTCAAAATATTCATTCTCCTTTAAAATATTCATCACTATTAAAATTCCTAAAACACTTTTTTTTGAATTTGTTTTTAGAAGTTTTATTTTTACAATTCTTTTGTTTTGAGGCAAATGAGAGCTTATTTGTTTTATTGATTTTTTAAAAAGATATTGAAGAGCTATTATTCGAGATACTAACTTCGGATCTCTCGTTGTTGTGAACTTTTCTTTGAAAATTAATGAGGTATTATGCAAAGAATCAAAAATATCTCTATCAAAAATTTTTGGCCTTTTGTACATCAATAGAGCTAGGTTTTCTTTAATCTCATTTATTTTTTTTTCTTCAGATAGTTTGAAAAATATATTCTCTCTTTGATCAAAATCATTTATCTCATTTCTGTTTTTCATAACTAAAGAAGAAATGTTTTGTTCAATATTTGAAGATTGCTTTTCATCTCTCAGCTCGTTTAATGAATTTATATCTTTTGTATGCTTAACAGACATAATAATGAGTTTCATCTCATTTATGAAAAATGTTAAGTTTTTTTTGAGAATTAACAACTCTTTTTCAGATCCAATAGTTATAAAATATTCAGATAAATAATAACTTTTTTGATCAAAATGTTTAAATTTGAATCTAATTGATCTATGTCCATTTATATCTAATAGCTTGCCAGGAACGAGCCATCTTGTGAGCTTATCTGTTATAAATCTAGAAATCTCATTTGTTAAATCCGATGTGCAAAATACAGAAAATGCAAAACAAAAAGGTGTAGCAGTAGCAAATGAGCTATTAGTAATCAAAGGAAGAGAATCTTCCATTTTCAAAAAAACGTTTCTAATATCTTCTCTATCTTTTGCTTTGTGTAGTTCTAAAAGTGTATTTTCCGAGAGAATTGATTTTAATAGAGCGTGAATAGAGCTCATAAAACTATCAAAATTAGCTCTGTAATTTATTGGATAAGGAAATATAGGTTCAATCTCAAAAGGATTAAATTCTATTTTGTCAGATGTTTTTATAAATTTTGTTTCAACATTCATAGATTTTCCCTATCTAGTATTGTGGTTTCATCAAATAAAAGATCGCCAACTATATTAGTATAAATTCCTTTAACATAGTGTTTTTTTAACATCGTATAATTATAAAAATATAAAGGCGCTATTGGCATATCATCTAAAAGCATAGACTCCGCTAGCTCAATTAATCTAAATCTTTTCTCTGGATTAAACTCTCTTTTTGCAATATCCAGTATTTGAGAGAATTTTTCATCTTCCCAATTAGAATAGTTTTTGGGATGATTTTTATATTTAAATCTTTCAAAAATATTTAACGGATCATTATATCTAACAATTAATCTAGCTAAAGCAAATTGAAAATCTCTTTGGTTTAATCTAGTTAGATGAGTTTTGTCTTCTAATTGACTTAACCCTACCTTTATATCAAAAGCTTTTTGCCACATCTGTTTTAAAGCTTCAGCCTCTTTTTTATGCACTATATATGATCCAAAAGAAAATGAAATTTTTAGCTCATCTTTTCCAATATCTAGCTCTTTTAAAGCTTCATCAAAATGTTTTTTCGCTAAATCTATTCTATTATTTAAAATAAGTGTTTTATTTCGATCTTCTAAAAAAATTGGGGGAATACATCTATTAGCAATAGGTTCATTTAGCTGTGTTATATTTGCAACAATAGCCTCTCTATCAACTGCTAAAGAAAAAGCCTTTCTTAAATTTTTATTATTAAATGGATATTTCTCTGTATTAAAACATAAAAAACTAAAGCCTCCAATTGGCACAATATTTGCATCTTCTCTTTTATTTACTTTAGCTAAAGTTTCTATTGTCAAAGGAGATAAAAATGAACTTATAAAATCTACATCTCCATTTTCATACATCTGAAAAGCGGTATCTTCGTTCGATATTACATTAATATATAAAGCGTCCAAATTAATTTTATCCTTATCGTAGAAGTAAGGGTTTTTTTCTAAAATAAGCTGATTGTTTTTATCCCATTTTTTAATTTTAAATGGCCCAGAGCTCACAAAATTATTTGCTATATCAGCGCTCTTTTTATTTGCACCCTCTTGCATTGGAAAATATGTGCAAAAAGATGTTAAAAATAAAAAATATGGATTCGGATTTTCAAGCTCTACTATCAATGTATTTTTATTTTTAGCTGTTATCTTTACTTCTTCAATATCAATCTTTCCACTTTTTGCGGCTTCAGCGTTCTTAATAGGATATAATAGCTCTGCGTACATCGCTGGAAACTTTGGATCTAATATTTTTTTCCACGATCTTTCAAAATCATTCGCTGTTATTTTTTGTCCATTAGACCAAAATGCCTTTCTTAAATGAAATGTATACGTTTTTTTATCATTAGATACTTCATATGATTTACATATCGCATTTGTAAGCGCGCCTGTAGAGGAATAGTGCATCAAACCTCTATACAACATAAATAAAACTTGCGAGGAGATGTAATCACCAGCTCTTCTCGTATCAAGACTTGATACATCTGAATAAATACGAGTTCTCAGTGTTTTTTGAGATATCGGTTTTTTCTCACAAGCTGTAAGAAGAAATATCATTAAAATAAAAAAAATGCGCTTCATGAAAAAAAAACTTCATTGAGTTAACTAGTTCGTATAGAGCTTTTTTAAATTAATTTAAAGTAAAATTTACATTTTCTTTAAAAAAGTAACGATTTTTTAGGTTTTTGAACAACAACAAAATATGCTTCTCCAAATAGACTTAGTCTCAATATCTGTATCTGTCAAAGAGCTTCTCGTTGTCCCAGATAAAAGAATAGCTGTTTCTGATAGTAAACTTGTATTTTGTCTGATAAAATTTGTTAAACAATCTTCTAAAATACGCTCGAAGATTTTTTGTATTTTTGTATTTTTTAATTCTAGATTGAATATTTCATTTTCATATTTTTTGTCTGGTTCTTCTAGAGCAAATTTAAATTCTTGAAAATTATCTGCGTGAAAAGATATGCAAGTAAAATCTCTTTCCCATTCTACTCTAGTATCTCTTTTCATACTTCGAATTGAACGATCATCAACCTGACAATAATAGTCTTTTTTGAAGTTTTGAGAATACTTACTCCCTTTTATCAAAGTTACAGTATAAATTTTTATACAATTACTTAAATGAACTTCCCATTTAGATATGATACCATAATATACACCGACGCTACCAGGAAATATCTTTGCAGATTTTATATAACTAACAGTAGTTGTTAAAACAGACATTTTGAGCTCTTCTTTGCTATTTTCATAAAACTATTTTGCAGACAACAAAATATGTTACTTAGATACTTCAGTACCAATTATTGCTGTAGCAAATGCAATGATTATGCCAAACATCATCACTAAAGTGCAAGAAGGAGATGTAACTCTATTTTTTAATGCTATAGCTCTTTTTTGAAACCCTCTTTGAGATTGTTCTTCTAAACTTTTTATAGATTTAGTAAGAGCTCCTATTTGTCCTTCTAAACTTTTTGTATAATTAATAAGGTTGGTTATTTTCGCCATTTGGGTGAAATACTCTTTTACAGTGAAATTTACATTTGTACTTCTATTTAATTCTAAAAGTAATTTTGTTGAATCTATATAATAGAGTATTTTTTTTTCAGATATGATAGCAATAGCACCTGTTGCTTTAGCTAATTCTTGTTCTGTCTTGCCATCGATTACTTGAATTATTCTTCCTTCATATAGTGTTACAAAATACAATTTTTGAGAACCATCTGAGAGGCGAGCGAACCATTTAGAGGCTGTGATTTTTATAGTTTGTTTATCTATTTTTACATCTGTCTCAATCAAATAATGAGGTTGAATTAATGTTATTGAACTCATTGTTTATCCATAATTTTTTTGAAATAATCACAAATTATACCAAAATATTTCTAAATTAAAAAGCTATTCATTTGAATATAAACAAAGCCTATATTTTAATTTTAAATTAGTGCTAGTTTGCAATATTTAAAAAAAATTGTTATAAATCAAAAAAAGGGTGTTTTATGACTTATTTCAAAAGCTTAGTTATTAATTTTTTAACTGTTTTTTTTGTGAATCATGTTATTCCAAATGTTGAGATAGACTACTATTCCAAACTTCCTCATATCGGAGGAGATCTCATCTTTGCTTTCTCAGTGGGTTTTTTAAACTCTTTGATCTATCCAGCGATTATTCTTTTTAAAATAAAACCATCCCACTTGAAAGTGGGGCTTGCTAGTTTTATTATCAGCTTCGCTGCTTATTCAATAGTAAATATTTTGCCGGTCGGTGTGAAAATAACTACTGCAGGCGCTTATATTTGGACAGCTTTAATAGTCTGGTTTATCTCTTATTTAACTAATCATTTAGAGCTTAGACGTTATCTGAAAGAACAAGAGAAAAAAAATGAGGAGAACAAATGACATATCTAAGATCGCTATTTTTAAACTTTTTAATAGTTTTTTTCGTAGCTCGAGTAATGCCCGGTATACATATAAAATTTTATGAAAATGTTCCTAATATTGGAGCTGATATTTTATTTTCAGCAGCCCTAGGATTTTTAAACTCTATTATTGTACCTACTTTAGTTGCTATGGAAGTGAAAATCACCAATCTTAAAATTGCAATTATCGGATTTTTGATTAGCTATATCTCTTTTATAATTATTAGCATTGTAGATTTTGGGATCACCGCAAATATCTTAGGGATTTTAATTGGAGGAAGCTTGGTTTGGATATTTAGCTTCTTTACAAATTATTTAGAGCTAAAACATCTAAAAAAATAACCCCCACTAAACAGAGTTTAGTAGGGGATGTTAATGTTTATTTAAGAATTTAATCTCAGTTATTTTCAAAATATACAGATAGTACCATTCCAAGGATTACAAAAGCTAATCCAGCAATACACGTTGCCTCATTTCCGCAATTGAAACGCGATGCAGATAATGTTTTATCATTTCCTGCTGTGCTCAATTTTTTCGCATCTGGTGCTTCAGCTGAAGGCTTTGCATCTGCGTCAGGTTGTACTGCAGCCGAAAGTTTCGCAGGATCTATTTTTTCAACTTTTGATAATCTTTTATTGAGAGTATCACATACGAATTGATTAATAAGAGTTATATTTGGTCCAGCTATATCATCTACTTTTATTGCTGTAGATATTTTAGAGAGTTGAGTTCTCAATTCCTTAGAAGGTTTTACTTTATCTTTTTTGATATATTCTACCTTAACTCCAAGACTAGAATTTGTTAAATCTTTTGGAGTTGGAGGAGTATCTGTTAAATATACTCCACCATTTAATATCCCTTTTAAGATAATAATAAAATATTCTTTATCTTCCGCTCTATCTGCATTAGCAGAAAGTTTGAGTTTACCAACCCATGGATTAGCACCCTTTTCGCTTACTATTCCAGTAAAGTTAACATCTGAAACTTCTATTTTCATTATGTCCTCTTTTTTATTTTATTTTTTACTACCAGAATTTTAAATATGATAAAGCGCTGCTAGCGGTTGAAACAACACTATCTGTTGTTTTTGCAATAGCTTCCCATCCTAATTGGCCATATCCTTTTGATATGTGTGGAGCTGAAGGAACAAATCCACAAGCTGTTCGTATTGGACTAGCTAAAAACTCATAATGAGTCATAGCATATCCTGTACCTACAGCTGCACCAGCAAATGCTGCAACTTTAAGAGGAGTGGTTACCCATTTACTTGTTAAACAAGCAGGTGTTTTTTCTCTGATATGACTAACGCCTTGTTTTAATGATCTAGCTGCATTTGTTATTCTATAGGATTGATTTTGTTGCAATAACGTTTTAAATGTTTCAGCAACTTTATCATCGCTGCCTATAACTACTTTAGCGCATTTTCTAAATTTTGAGTCATCAATAACAATTGTATCTTCAGCTTTTTTGAATCCTATAATATTTCCAGATTTTTTCTCTGTTTCAATTGTAAATGCTTGAACATCATCTGTCATTTCTCTTATGCTGACTTGATTAGTTCCTTTTAACCATAATTCAAATACTTTGCCTGTTTCCTGTATTTGCAATCGAGCAGTTATATACAGAATACTCTCATCTTCTGAAATCTTATGAGGTATTTTGGTAATTGTAACCTTACCCTCTTCTCCTGTTCCTTCTATTGTGTAAGGTTTGAAGTGGCTTCTTATATTCCAATTTAAAGGATTCAATCTCTCTAAATTCATAACTTATCTCCTTATGTTATTTGCTTTTAAGAGCTTAGCTCTAAAAAGTAAAATTTTTGTTTACGTTTTCTAAAAAAAACAAAACACGTATACCATAAGAAGCATTTTATAGAAAAAAAAAATTTTAAATTTTATAAAAATTTCTTTAATTTTTTGTAAAGATCGGGATTTTAGTGGAGAGAATAGATTGTTTTGAGATTCTTTTTATTTTTTCTGTTTAGAGAGATCGTACAAGCTTTTTAAATCTTTTAAGATCTTTCACTTAATGTTATGGTTGTTCGGTATAGATAAATTAATTTGGTATTTTGTGCAATAATATTGAATTAATAATAAATAAAGTATAATAATTAGTGTAGTAAATGAGAGTGATAATAATAACATTTAGGTAAGTAATTGAAACAGAAAAGTCAAGAGACATTAGAGCTAACAATTCATGATGCACTTTCTAATTTAAGTACACTCGCTGATATGCAAATAGATATAAATGAGCCAATAGGAATTGTGAAGAAAAATAAGCTTGTTATGGAAGAAGATACATTTGACTATAAAACAATAGATTGGCTTATAAAACAAAATGCTCAAGATCTAATAGATAAGGTTAAAGAGACCTATTTAGTATTATTAAATTATCTGCAAAATATCTATGAAAAGGATTTTATTGATTATGATGATCCGAAATGTAGAAAAGGTTTTCAAGCGATTATGGTTATGGCAATGGAGGCTGCAAATAAAGTAGATCAATATATAGAGCTTTTGCCTCAGCAAAATTTAGGGAAAATTGTAGATACGAATGAGTATAAAGAACTTAAAAGCTTTTATTTGGACAGTATTGCTAAAAAATTTAAAGAAGCTCTAGAAGGGGACGAGCCTTGGATAGATGAGTGGCATCATAATGAAAAATCTCTTTTGTTAGATATTGAAAGAAGTGGACTGAAAGACTTTGAATCTTTAAAAAAAGATGAAAAATATGAGCTTTTTTATTTGGTAGATGAAGAGGAAAAGCCGTTTTTTGATCATGAGCTTATTCGCAATATCAAGCTTTTTTGTTCTTTTGATGAAGGGCTGAAAGATATAGAAGACGATCCTTTATTAAAAATTCGAGTATTTTTAGATAAAGATTTTCAAATGTCAGCTCGGCAGATCTTATATAAGTCAAAAGAGGTTATAGATACGTACTTTAAAGGAAAATATCAAAAAGAGATCGGATCTGAGATGGTATCTCTTATCAATGAAGCTATATTTTCTTTGCAATTAGCTGCAAATGAACATAATTTGATAACTCATAGCTTTTTTAAAAACTCAATTGAGTATTTTCATGACTTTCAAGGATTTTTAAGAGATGTTTTTGCATCAGATGAATATCAAAAAATAATAGCATATGATCTAGAGGATAAAAGATCTAAATCTATTTTAGAGCTTGTTTATACTCTATGCACAAATCTATTTATAAAGGTAAGCTGCATAAAACAAGAAATTATTGGTTTTATTCATATGCTTATTCGAAAAGGTGATGAGATGCGAAAATTTAAATACCCTCAAAAAGCATCTTTTTGGAATGTGCTTTTAGAAAATGATGAAAGTATTCAAGCTCTACTCAGCTCTTATCCAAATGGGCCTTTGATGAAAATTTTAGATGTTATTAGATTTGAAGAATTTATTCAGTTTGATCCTTTAATGCAAGATAACAGAGCTTTAAAGCTTTATGAAATCAAACATAAACAAAATGAGCTTCAAGTTATTAGATGTCCATCTCCGACAAAACAGCATATCATCACACATGCAGAAGTTGTTGAAGAGTTTAAAGCTTTTATTAGATCTTTAAAAAAAGATCAAAAATATCTTTTTATAAATCTTCAAGATAAAAACTCTTATACTGATGGGGCTAGATGCAAAGCTATTGAAAGAATGCAAAAAAGAGCTGATTTTAAAGATAATATTGTTGTGATTTCTTTGGATAAAAATTCAGATTTTTATCATCAAGTTGGTATCTATTTACATATAAATGAAGCAAAAGATTTTAAAAAAACTTTTAAACAACAGCTTTTTTCAAAAGAGAGTTCATTTTCTTTAGTATTATCAGATAAGTTAAATCAATTTATCGATAAAGCTTTTGAGTCGATTCATAAGCACTTTTTTGTAAATAAAAATATATTTACAAGAAAAAATAGATTAGATTTTATTGAAATCTTTTATAACTTACTTACTTTAAAGCTCATTGAGTTAAATAACCCTCAAGTTATGAGCTTTACTTGCAAAGATGGAATCGATAGCGGAGCTCTGTCTGCTTGTAGCTTCTATGCCTTTTTGAAAATGATAACAAATGAAAATTTAACTAAAGAAAATGAAGATTATATTAGATGGCTCTTATATTCATCAGCTATTTTAGTAAGAGAGAGATCAATAAATCCAACTGGCTTAACAAGAGTGATATCTGCTTTAAATTCTATGGATATTGAGATGTTAGCGCGTAGTAAAATCATGAAAGAGATCTCAACTTTATATGATGCAAGCTTTTTGAAATCCCTTAAAATTACTGAGAATTAGTCTCTTCTAGATTCTCATTATATAATTTGATCACACTTAAAAGACTCTCAACTTGTCTAAGTAGATAGCTGAAATTTCTTTTGTAATTTTCGCTGTTTAATAGTTTTTCTTTTTGAGTAGAATCTTGTGTTTTTTCTACTAATGTATTGATTCTACCAAGTGATGATGTGATTTCAGCAATCTCTGTTTCAAAATAGTTTTTAAAACTTTTTGCATTAGATAATGATTCTAAGATATTTGCTCTTTTTGTTCTTTGTCTTTGCCATCCTTTTGAATATTGAAATAAAAGTCCATACTGATTCATGTCATTAAAAAGTGTATTAGCTTTACTAAATAGAGCGTTAAATTTTAGATACATATCCTCTGAATTTAATAATTTACCAATAGAACTTTTAGAATCATTTAAGTTTTCTGCCGTTAAAGTTATGTTATCTACTAAAATGTTTAGCTTATCGAAAGTGTTGTTTTGCTCAACCGTTTTTATAGCTTTATTTACCTGCACTACTGAATCAGATAAAGAGTTGATCAAATGATTTGTAGAGGTTATAACTTTTTGATTATCAAAATCATCTAATAAACCTGAAATTGTAGAAATTGTTAAAGATAAGTTTTTAGAGTTTGTTTCAAACCATATATTGAAATTATCTAATGTCTTTTCAGCTTTATCAGAGAGTTGAGATATCTGCTGAGCTGTGTTTTCAATAGAATCTACAGATTTTGCATATATAACTTCACTTGTAACTAATTTTGAGTTCTTTGAAGAGACTTTTGGGATAATTCCAATCGATTTTTCACCCATAAGTCCTGTTGTTTGAATAGATATAATATCATTTTCATATACATCAACACTTGAATCCACTTTTAAGGTTAATTGATAGATATAAATGCGCGATGCAGAATCTGTACGATTTTCTCTAGCATCTTGAACTCTTAAGATCTCTTTGACCTCTCCAATAGGCTTTCCCGCAAAAGTGACTCTAGTTCCGATGTTTATTCCAGCAACATTTGCAAATCTTACATTTAAGGTCTTTTTACCATCTCCAATTGAGGGCTGCAAAAATAAAACAGAACCAACAACTGTCATTATTGCCATAAGAGCAAAAAGCCCAATTAAAATATTTTTTAATTTATCCGACATTTTTTATACCTTTTTTATCGACCCCTTTCAACATTTGATAAAGTCTTTCTTAAATAAGCAATATCAGGATCGTCAATTTTAATAAACTCTTCAGGTGGTGCTATGTAAATTATTTTTCCATCTCTATGAAGTGCAAGCCTATCTGCAACATACCAAGCAGAGTGAATATCATGTGTTACTATAACTGATGTCCCGCCAAGTTCATTTTGAGTTTTTACAATAAGCTCATTTATTTGATTAGAAGTTATTGGATCTAAACCAGTTGTAGGCTCATCATATAGAAGTATTTTTGGCCGATATGCAATGAGTCTAGCAAGCGCCGCTCTTTTTTTCATTCCACCAGATAGTGATGATGGCATCTTTTCTTCAGAATCTTCAAGTCCGACCATTTTTAAAGCATCCAAAACTCTTTGTTTGATCTCTTTTTTATTTAGCCTTTTTTTGGATGTCGGATCTTCATTGTGCTCTAAATAAAATCCAGTATTCTGTTCTATATTCATAGAATCAAAAAGTGCAGCTCCTTGAAAAAGCATGCCCATATTTTTTATTGATTGATAAAGCTCTGTAAAAGATAGCTCTGAAATATCAACCCCATCTATCTCAACGATTCCAGAATCCGCTTTTTCAATCCCAATTATGTGTTTCAAAAGTACGCTTTTCCCAACTCCTGATCTTCCCAAAATTACCAATATTTCGCCCTGGTTGATCTCTAAGTTGAGCCCTTTTAAAACAAAGGAATTTTCATAACTTTTATATAAATTTTTTATCTTAATCATAGATGCCAATCATATTTGATTTTTAGATTAAGGGCATTTAGAGCCAAGGTTATTAAGAAATCTGATATCAAGATAGATACATAGCTAATTACTACAGAGTTAGTTGTCGCTTTTCCAACCCCTTCTGCTCCGCCTTTTGTCTTCATTCCTTTAAAACAACAAATGCTAACTAAAAGAATCCCAAAGATAATAGATTTTATCACTCCTGTAAAAATATCAAAAGCTGTGATCTGAAGTGGCATTGGAGAAAAATAAGCAGATGCACTCATATTAAAAAAATATGTAGATATTAAATATCCTCCTAAAATTCCCATCAAAATACTAAAAACCGTTAAAAGAGGTACCATTATAATTCCAGCAATAAATCTCGGAGCTATTAGATAATTTTTGGGACTCACTGCCATTGATCTTATTGCATCTATCTGCTCAGTTACTTTCATAGTGCCGAGCTCAGCACACATTGCAGCCCCGACTCTTCCTGTAACCATAAATGCAGTAAGTACAGGTCCAAGTTCTGTGATCATAACTTTTGCAACCATAACTCCTGTAATATTAGCAAGACCTTTTGCGCTTAGCTGATAGATGCTTTGAGCAGCTAGTACAACCCCTGTTGACATTCCTGTTATTGCAACAACACCGAGTGACATCACTCCTATTGCAAAAAGCTGATCTCTAATAAGTGCCCATCTCGGAAATTTATGGAATACAGATTTTGATACATCAGATATCAATCTGATGTATTCTCCAACCCCACTAAGAAAATTTAATAATATTGACTTAACTAAAACGTACATATCTTCTATAAACTTCTATCTAAGCCGGACTATATGAAATATGAAATTTCTTATCAAAAGAAAAGATTACATGATGCCAGTTTGTCTGTTTAAATTTGTGACTTCATTTGTTATTTCAGAACATAATTTTGAGATCATCGATACCATTTGATTTAATTGATCTAAAGCTATTCTGATATATTGCTCCGATCCTGAAGATGAAATTCCCTTAGCTTCAAATGATTTTTTTGCAGTTTCATTCATTAGAGAAATTACTTGAGAGGCAGGAGAGAGAAAATCTTTTTGTCCAAAGTATGCTAATGCAAAAGTAGCTGCAATTTGCGCTCCGCTAGCTATCCCTGATGGAAGAGCTTCTCTAAATTTTGCTGTCTGAGAGCTATTATTTGCATTCCGACCTTCAATAGTTTTGCTTTCTATATCCTCAGATAAATGTACATTGGCATCACTTAGAGTTTGCTGCCAACGAACTGCAGCATTTGCTAATTGAAACTTTATATTTCCTCTACCAGAATTACCTTCAATTTTTTGAACTTCTTCTAATGACATTTTTACCTCCCTTTATTTAAAATACTTTGTTGTATCTCTTGCAGAATTTGAAAAATATGAAAAGATATTTTTCCAGTCGCTTCTTCCATCTCATTTGCAGATTTTAAACTTTCAAATGCTTTTTCTATATTAAATTGGCTGTCTTTAATATTTCCATCAATTTTTATTTTTTCTGCTTCAACGTTTTTATAGTTATATTCATGATAGTTTGATTTTGCATTTATTCCAGCATTAGCAAAATCAACTCCTGTTGTAAAAATATTTAGCCCTTGAGCCCAGCTAAGAACTTTACCTAAAACAGGTCCTGCTGCAATAGATGTTGCTACTTTTACAATAGTGTTGCCAATAGATCCTGCTAAATAAAAATTATCAGCTAAATTTTGCTTTTTTGTCGGATCGTTTGTAAATAAAGATGCTAGCTTTTCATAACCACCAATCTTTGGAAGAATTCCTTTTAAAACTATATCTGCAATCCCAGATGTTATAAATAGCCCTCCACACAAAGAAGATGTAGCAGCTCCTACTCCAGCTATTGCTAATGTCTCAGGCGCTAAAAGCAATGCTCCTATAACAATTGCGCTAGATGCTGATGCAATCATTAATAGATTTTTAACAGTTTCTGTATCTTCTTTTTTCGAAAGCTCTTCTATTAATTGTCTTAAATGCTCACTATCTTCTTTAGATAGTTTGACCATATTCTCATTTTGAGTATCTACATTTCTTAAAAGTACTGAGCAAATATCTTGAAAAATTAGCTCATTTCTTTGAATAGCTTTAGCAATCTTTACACCTAGTGCTGTATTTGTTTTATCATCAGCAGCTTTTTTAGCATCTATTTCATTTAAAAGTTGAGATGCTCCTATATTTCCAGTTGCATTATCTACAATTTTATCAGCTTCAGCTTGTACATTTGTAGCTTTTAGAGCTTTTTCAGCTTCTATGTTTAATGCAGTATCTTTTGTAGCTACTGCCAAAGTATCTAAATTTTGAGAGTCTTGAGTCGGTAAATCAGGTAGAGCAGGTCCTGTAGCTGCTGGCGATGATGCTATATTAAAATTTTGAGAGTTTTCAGTTTTAATCATTTGTTCAATAGTAATTTTAGATCTTGTAAATAAACTTTTAGCTGCTGCAATTGGATCTTTTAGAAATCCAAAAGAACCAGTTGTTGTATGTTCTGCACTTAACTTTTGCATCTCAGGTGAATAATAGCCTTGCGATCTTGCTATTCTTCTTTTTTCCTCTATCGCAGAGCTCCCTTCAGAGCCTTCAATTGCTTCTATTGATTTTCTTGACATATTTTTTTATAAATTATTTTGTTTTTTTAAAATTTGTATCTTTTCTTCTAAATTTTTATCTTGGCAGTATTTATCAGCAAGCTCTAGATTAATCGCAGCTTTTTTATTTTCATTTAAAGATAAAAAACTCTCTGCTATATGAAAATAAGCATTTGCATTTTTTTTATCTAAAACTAAAACTATATTATACGATTTAATCGCTTCAATATAATCTTTTTCTCTTTGATATATCGCTCCAATTGAAAACCACAGCTGCCAAATAAATGGATTTGATAAAATGAGCTCTAAAAATAGATTTTTAGCTCCATGCAATACACCATTTTCATATAGGTTTTTTGCTATTTGATATTTTTCTTCATCTATTTTTTCAAAAAGTTGCATATATCTTTTATCCGCGCATCATTGAATTTATGTGTGCATCTAAATTCGCTTCAGCATCCATGATAGCTTTAGCAATTTTAATCATTAATTCTAATTGATTCATTAAAGGTTGCATTTGAATCAAAGGTATTTGGCTTTGATTGCTTATTTTGGTTTTAAGACCCTCTAGTTTTGCTATAAAAATTTCTAGACTCGTTTTCGAATCAAATTTATAGTCTTGAATATCATTTGCATCTAAAATATGTTGTCTATTCAACTCTTCGATGATTTGTTTTATTTCTTTAAATTCAGGTAAATCAAAATCAATAACTTTATTTTTAAACGCATCATTTTTTAATAAAATTTTTGTAAGAGCTTCTACTAAAGATGTAGCGCTATTGTAGTTGTCTGTATTTTGTTCTACTTGAGCGATTAGTGATTCTATTTTTCCATTTAAATGAGTTTCAACTAGAGTTGCAAATTTAGTTACTTCTAAACTGGGATTTACTTTAGTATAAGTTTCTAATGATGCATATGATGGTGCAACATCAACTCCTCCTCTATTACAATCTACCATATTAGCCTCCTTTTAATACTTTTAATATTTATAACCTTTTATAGGCTTTGCTTATATTTAATATAATCTTAAAGCGTATTTTTGACTATGGATTATTTATTTTATTTTTTCTTTTTTATATAAAAGTAATAAAGACAATAGTTTAGATTTTTATTTTTTTATACAATTAAAATTATTAATTTACAATTTATTAATAATTGTGTCTCCATTTTAAAGAGAATTTACCTTGTTCTTGCTCTTGTTGTGACTCTGCTTGAAAGATAAATCCCTTTTTCAAATCGACCTCTATTATAATATTTGAACTTCCTTGTTCTGCTCCTTGAGAGAGAGATACTACTACTCCTTTGGAAATGTATTTTCCTAGTTGAATTGCCATTTGATCGGGAGCTGTTGGATCTGTTGCGGATGGTTGTACTATGTTAAATCTATCAATTCCGAGATTTGCCATGGAATTAGAAGATAGTGTCGAATCATCTAAATCTTGACTCATTGTAGTTGCTAGCTCTACTGTTTGGAAATCTGTAAGCTCGGATAGTTGCTGACCAAAAATAAGTAGTGATAAGATAGAGGAAGATGGAAGAGGAGGAATTGAGCTAAATGAAATTTTTGGAGTGTCAAGTGGTCCTTCAACATCAGCAATAATTTTAACGCCCTTTTGATTCATAGTTGCAGATATATCTAAAATAGGAAGTTCATTTGGTTTTCCTGTAAACATTACGCTTCCTTTTGTTAAATCAAAATGTCTGCCTGCAAAAACATAGCTTCCTTTTAAAAGTTTTAGCTCTCCTAAAGTTTCAAAATTCATATAAGTTCCACCGATTTTAAAATTTCCCATCCAAGTAGATTTTAAACCTTGTCCATTAATTTTAATAGGAGAGGTAGCATTGAGATCAAAATTTAGATGTATAGGATATATTTTAGGAGGTTGTTGTTGTTTACTGTTTTTTGCATATGGAAAAGATATAAATGTAGGTTTTAAATCTGGAATTACAATCGGCAACTTATCTGGAATCGTCATCTCTAAATTATTTATTTTAGCACTGCCTTTTGCTATCGATGATAGTCTGTCTCCCGATATTTCAAATATAGCGCTAGCAGATGATCTGATTATATTTGAATCTACACATAAAAGATCATGAAGCTGAGCTTTAAAATAAAATGCAAATTCTTTTTTCTCAGATAAAGAAAAGATACCATCTGCTTGAAGTTTTCCCCCTTCGGGATCTTTGCCTTTTAGATACTCTAGAGTTATCTTTTCATCTTTAGCTATAACTTCAGCATCTATATCTTTTATGATAGTTCCCGTATAGTAGTTTTCAAAATAGCCATTTTTAAATGAGCCGGTGCCATCTATTTTTAAATCTTTTAAATTATTAGATATTTTAAGATCTGTTTTTAAATCTCCCTCCACTCTTTGTGGGCCAATATTTACAAAATCTAAAAGCTCTTCAACTTTGCCATTATAATTTATATTAGCTAAAAGACTTTTTTGGTTATTTAAGCCAATTTTTAATTTTACTAAATCTAAATCTATTGGCAGCTTGCCTTGTAGTTTCATCAGTTGAGTGTTTTTTAATTTCATAGAGCTATCAAAATTAAAATAATCATCTTCAATTGTGGATTTTAATAAAAAGTTAGCTCTTAAAGGCTCTTTATCAGCTAGTGCTAAAATATTTAGATTATTTATTGAAATATCTAAGCTTCCTACAGTTTTTAATCTTTTTTCAAGATCCAAATTTAAATCAACATTTCCTGTAACATCTAGATCTAAAGGATTTATTGATAAAAAATCTAAAGGAAAGTTTTTAAGATTTATTTTGGCTGTAGATTTTTTATTACTAAAATTAATATCCGCTAAAATAGAACCTGTAGCAAATTCAATATCTAAATCTGAGAGTAAAAATTTATCTTTTGTTACATCGATGAAAATAGGTTTTGGTGAGATAAAACTTTGATTAAATAAATTGCCTTTCAGATCTTGAATATTTAAAGTAAATGCGTCTTTTTTGATTTTGAAAAAACCTGTAGAGTCCATCTCAAATGGTTTTTTTAAATTAGCTATAAGATTTAACTGATACGGCCAGTTTTCCTCATTTGTAGATGTTGAAAAATCTATTTTATCTATTTGAAGATCATGAAATTTTAAATCTTTAAATCTCGATTTTAGATCTATCTCAGCTGTTGAAAATGGATTGTCTATATTTACTAATAGTTTAGCTGTTTTTCCATAAACTTTTTCAAAATAATAATCATTAACATCGATATTTAAATATAGATTTTGAAAGGATGTATCTGCCTCAACTTTTTGATTAAATTCAAATTTAGTATCAACTCTTCCATTAAATGTGAGATTTGTTTTCAAAGCTTGAAGCTGCGATAGATCTTCAAAATGCAGCCTGCCAGTTCCTATCAAGTTAAAAGAGGGGGTAATTGATACATTAGCTAAAAGATTTGATGAAGGGGAGTTTATATTCAAATTCAAAAAGCTTAAAAATGAGTTTGCATATTTTAAATCACTTGTAAGTTTAAAAGCTTGGTTTAATAAAAAAGTGTTAGCATTTAGCTTAACTGTTAAAACATCATTTGAATAATTTCCATTAATAATGCCTTTAAGATCTATAAAAGATACATCCGCTATAGAAAAATCTAGAAAATTAAATTCAGCAAAAAGTTTGCTGTTTTCATAACTTGATTTAAAAATAAATGATCCAAAAAGCTCACTATTTAGTTTTTTTAACTCATCTACTCTCATAGTAATATTGGATTTTGCAATAGAGAGATTTTTTCTAAGTAATGCATCTAGATATATTTGCAAAAGATCATTTTTTAAATAAGCTTTTGAAATATTTAAGCTCATATCATTCAATGTTGCAAAATCAAATGAAAAATTGCTCTCTTTGTTAAATATTGTAGCTAATTTTTCGTTTTGTAGATTTTCTATTTTGAAAATACTACCAGATGCTTTTCCTTCAATTTTTGAAAACAGATTTTCAAGATTTTCAAAAGTATTTAAGTATCCATTGCTATCTACAGTAATGTTAAAAGCAAAATCTGTATCTTTTTTATAAAATGGTTTTAGAGCATTTGAAGAAGCTACATTTAAATGCGATGTTGCCCTAAAGGCTCTATCTTTTTTGTACAGTCTGCAAAATATCTCTAAATAAGATTTTGGAAAATCTTTTCTTCGAATATCTAGATCCGCTTTTATCATTTTTCCAAATTTTAAAATCTTTGCTTTTCCAGTAATATTAAAAGCTATATCTGTATCATTAGCTTCTATGTGCAGATCATTTAATTTTAAACTATCAAAGTTCACTCTTATAGGAATAGATATCCAATTAGTAGTTTTTTGAACATTTTTAGCTAAAGCATTAGAAATATCCGTTTCAGATTTTGAAATATTTGAACTATTTAAATCTTTGTATGTAATGTTTGTTGCAACAAAAGATTTGAAGCTTAGATCCTTTTTTAAAAGTGGTATAAATTTAATCCTGCAATAGAGCTTTTCGATCTCTATCTTTTTAGAGTCAAATCCAATTGAAACATTTTTAAATTTATACTCAAAAGGAACTAGCCCATCAATTGTTCCTATTTGGATATCAATGTTGTTTTTTTGAAAAAATGATATCAGAGATGCTTTGATTTTTTCTTTTCCATAAGATGTTTGAAGGGTAATTATCGATGCAGATATTGCAATAAAGAAAAAAGCTATTATCCAAATTATTAGATGATAAAATATTTTTTGATGCTTTGGTTTTTTCATAATTTTTTTAAAATGTTTGTCCTACACTTACATAAATTTTATATCTTGAATCTATAGCACTTCTTCGATCTAACGGAAATGCTACATCAAATCTTAAGGGGCCAAAAAATGAAAAATATCTAAGACCTATTCCGACAGATTTAAACCACTTTTCATTAACTGTTGGAAATTCATTTCTAGATACTACTCCAAGATCTGTAAAAGGAACTAAGCCAATTTTTTCAGTAAGCCTAATTCTAGGCTCTATCGATACATAAATTGCAGATCTTCCTCCAATCGGCTCATTTTTAGCATTTAGCTCACTTACAGTTCTATATTTGTATCCTCTTAAATCATCATCAGAGCCACCTAAAAATAGTTTGGTTAAAGGAAGATCAAAAACATTAGCTCCGAAAATTGATCCGAGTTGCAGCCTTAGCGCTAAAATAAAATTTTTAAATTTTTCTAAGGGGATATATAAATTGTATGTTAACGATTGTTTGAAAAATGCTTTAGCTGAATTTATCGTATTTTTAAATGGCCATGCTCTATAAATTATTGTCTGTCCATGTGTCGGATTTAATAAATGATTAGCTGATGAGTATTTTAAATACATAGGAAGAGATAATAAAAAAAAGTTTCCATCATTTGCACTGTGAGTAATTTCATCATACTCCATATTAAAACCTAAAGATCCATCAACTTTTTTTGAAATTTTTTTATCAATTCTATTCTCCATTGAATAATTAAACGCTAAATATGTTATTGGTATCTTATCTCTAGAGGCTTCAAATCTAAGTACATAATCTTGATTCTTTTTTATGAAATTAGGTTTTTTATATGTTGCTGCTCCCAAAAAAAGTCTTTGAGCTATATTCGCATCAATAGCTAAAATCTCCCCTCGAGATCTAAAGTTTCTATTAGCCCAACCAAAAGAGACTCCAAATCCATCGACAGTTGCATAGCTAACTCCAGCTGTTACATATTTATGCAAAGCTTCAACAAGCTTTATATGCATGTTAAGATCACAGTTTTTATCAACCTTATCATCATGAATAATAGCAACTGAGCTAAATAAATTTGTTTTTAATAGATCTTGTTGCGTTTGTATTACCTTTTCTATGTCATAGGTCTTTTTTTTATCCCAATTAATCTTTTTTTCAATAAAACTCTTATCAATATCTTTAAGCCCTGTAATCGAGGTTGGTCCAAATAAAGAGAAAGATCCCAAATCAATACACCAATCAATAGATGCATTTTTATGAGCTACGTCTATTATAACATCTCTTTTTTCCACTTTTGCTAAAGGATAGCCTTTGCTTGCTAACAAAAATAAAAGCTTTTTTTGAGCATTTAAGATCTTTTGAGTAATTAAAGGGCTGTTTTTTTCTAAATCTAAATCGTCTATTGAAATATCTATTGAATCTAATTTCTTTTTTTCAATACAATCTATGTAAATATTAGCATCCTTTATTGTGTATCTCGGTCCTGGTATAATAAAGATATTTACAATAATGTTATTATCAAACTCTTTCTCCTCATACTCTATCTCTATTTTTGCGTCATAAAACCCATAAAAATGTAGAATTTTTATCATCTCTGGCATATCGCTATTAGCTCTAAATCTAAGGGCATTGATTGTTTTCGGGGCTCTTTTTTGTAAAATTACTAGATTTGAAACTCTTTTAATTGCATTTATTGCAGCTCTATCTTTTAGTCCAGAAAATTTGACATCATAGTTTAATGTAAATATCGAGAGAGGGAAAATGAAAATTATTAATATTTTTTGAAAAAGTCGCATCTATTTTTAAACCGGCCTTTTTTAAAATTTTGCTTCATATCTAATAGAAGGTCAATAGATATTTTAATAAAAAAATTGTAATTTAAGTTCTTTCGATTATATTATTTAATCTAAAAACTATAAAGTGAAACTATGTTCATTGCTATTATCTTATCTCTCATGGGCCTTTTACTGATCTATCTAGAATTTTTTCTGCCAGGTAGCATCTTCGCAATTGGAGGATCTGTTTTGCTCATAACTTCACTTTTTTTGTTAATAGTTGAAAAGATAAAAATTCTATATTTTGGTTTTTTTCTATCTATATTAATTTTAGCTATATTTTTAGTTATTAAAATAGCTCTTCGAAAAATCAAAACCAATAAAGATATTTTTTTAAATTCAGATCAAGAAGGATTTAGAGCTTCTATTTTGAAAAAAGATCTAATCGGAAAGTATGGAATAGCTTTTACAGATCTTGGACCTTCTGGAAAAATTTTAATAAACGATAAATACTACTTTGCAATCACTAAAGAAAATTACATCGTAAAAGGAAAAAAAATAAAAATTATAGATGGTCAAGGATCAAACTTTATTGTTAAAGAACTACATGGAGAATAATATGAATATTTTAGCTCAAATTAATTTTACTTCTATACCAACTTTGCTATTTTTAGTAGTTGGATTTTTTGCTTTTATTTTTCTATCTATGGTTTCAAAATATGTGAAACTTTGGTTTCAAGCTTTTGTAACAGGTACTCCTATTTCTCTTTTTAATATTATCGGTATAAGCCTTAGAAAAATCCCTCCAAAACTTATTATCAGTGTTAGAATTACAGCTTTTAAAGCGGGTCTCAAAGATATAAGCGTTGCAGATCTAGAAACTCACTATTTAGCAGGTGGAAAAGTTTCTGAAGTTGTCAAAGCTATGATCGCTGCTGATAAAGCTAATATAAAACTTAACTGGAAGCAAGCAACTGCTATCGATTTAGCTGGAAGAGATCTTTTTGAAGCTGTAAAAACATCTGTTAATCCAAAAGTTATTGATTGTCCTCCGACCGGTGAAATTTCAGCTGTTGCTAAAGATGGAATTGAGCTGAAATGTTGCGCTAGAGTAACTGTTAGAACCAATATCGAACAGCTAGTCGGCGGCGCTACTGAAGAGACTATTGTTGCAAGGGTAGGGGAAGGGATTGTATCTACTATAGGCTCATCAAAAAATCATCAAATAGTTTTAGAATCTCCTCAAAATATCTCGAAACTTGTTTTGGAAAAAGGTTTAGATGCTGGTACTGCTTATGAAATTTTATCAATTGATATTGCTGATATCACAATCGGAGAGAATGTTGGTGCTAGATTAGAAGTTAAAAGAGCAGAAGCTCAAGAAAAAGTTGCAAGAGCAAAAGCAGAAGAAAGAAGAGCAATGGCTGTTGCTTTAGAACAAGAAAATATTGCTAAAATTAAAGAGGCTGAAAGTAAATTGCCTATTGCTATGGCTAAAGCTTTTGAAAGTGGAAACCTCGGTGTTTTGGATTATTTTAAACTAAAAAATATCCAAGCAGATACATCAATGAGAGATTTTATCTCTAAACCTAAAACCAAAAACCAAAAAATATGATTGAAAAAGACTTAGAAAAAGAAGAAGAAATGTCAGATGATGAAAATCATTTTTTGAAGTTTTTTCAAGATAATGAAATAGAGGATCTTTTTGTATTTTCTGAAATTTTAAATAATCCTAAATTTGATAGCGAATGAAAATTCCATCTTTAAATATTACTAGATTTCGCGAAGATACAGTTGTATCGGTAAAAAAAGATCTCTCTATCAGAGAAAAAATAGAAGTTATAGATCTTACAAATTTCGAGCGCTACCGAAAGCATACTTATTTTGAAACTCTAAGAAAAGCTGCATTTGTCTTTTTATTTAGCCCAGCCATTATGTGCTTGAAAATTTCATTTAATATTTTGCTAATAGGGTTTGATTGTTTTAAGGGTTTCTGGAATAGCTCCGCTACTATGTTAGATGATTTTGTGCATTTGAGAATTATTAAACTCGTTGAGAACTATTGTATATCCAGAATAGAACTTGTTCAGTATCTCGTAGAAGATGTTATCTTCATTGTTAGAGTCCCTTTTTATACTTTAGCTTTGCAATTCGCATCTATCTTTACTATAGCTTTTCCTAATCATGGGAAAAAACTCATCGCAAATATAGAAAGAAAATCAAACTACAATATGGATATCACTTATCATTTCACAAATAATAAAGAGTTTAAAAATAAAACTCTAATTAGAGCTATATTCAATACTCTTTTACATAGAGATCAAAAAGTTGTCTTTTATCTAGCTCCATGCTTTCAACCAATAGGCAAACTAACAGATGTTAATGTAATATCTCCAAAAAAATAGAAAAACTATTCTAAGTCTTTTAGTTTTCTAACTTCTAGATTTGATTCCGAAATCAATACTCTTCTACCATCAACTTCTACTATGTACAGCAGCGTTTTGGGACTAAGAGCTCTTTTTTCTAATATTTTAATGTTTTTCGTGAGATTTGTTTGATTAACTCTCATTCTCATCAACTTTCTAAATATCCAAAATGTTAAAAATATTAACGCTATCAATGCTATTAATATCAGTAACATTTTGAAAAATGCAGGTTTATATTCAGGCTGTTCAAAAACAGGGTAAATCTCATCTTTATCCATCTCAGTGATTAATTCACTCTTTGGTTCAATATCATCTGCCAAAACAGTGTTTTGTATACCTATAAATGAAATGCTAAATAAAAATATTAGAAATAATTTTTTCATAAAAATAACTCTTGTTTTTTCAAAGTATACAATTTTAGTATTTTTATTTTAAGACATAAAAAAAACCTATGGTAAATTTTTACCATAGGTTTTCATCTTATACAAATTGTATAAAAAAAAGCTTAGCAGCCTTTTGCGTAACAAGCTATAACTGTTAGAGCAATTCCAGTAACAAAAGATGTTTTTGGATTTGAAAATGCAGTTACAATTCTTTGTTTTGTTGTTTGTGGTTGAACAACAGGTTGAGATGCAGGAACTGCATCATCAGTTTTGTTTG
>SDBU01002200.1_pt1 | contig 26445 bp, 55 predicted proteins | sample 2277071 | NCBI WGS metagenome assembly SDBU01 (sample SAMN10397929, study PRJNA504765) | marine sediment metagenome | isolation source: marine sediment core GS08_GC12, 126 cmbsf | place: Arctic Ocean: Gakkel Ridge, Loki's castle | collected 2008
TGTCCAAATTGCTCATTTTTTTATGTGGGATACGCACTTGGTTTTAAAAACGAAAAAATAGAAGAAGCCCCGAGGAGAAGAAATGTCAAACAAAAGAAAAGTAGGAAGACCAAGAAAAGAAGAAACTGAAACCGATTCAATGGTTTATTTAAAGTGTAAGAAGTGTAAAAAACTTCGTGAAATTCACACCAATGACCCTACGATATATACAAGTGAAGTAAGAGCAAATTTCTTATGTATATTTTGTAGGCATGGGTAAAAAGAGGAAAAGAATAAATGAAAGTAACAATTATGTACAGAAACAATTGGAAATGTATTGGAGGGGACGGTTGGGCATATTATCCTATGACAATAGAAATATCTAATCAATGCCCGATATGTGGAAAACCAAGAGGGAAACCATATCCATATAGATTTCGTGAGGATGGTCAATGGTTTGTTATAGACAAGTGGGATAATCCTTGTGGACACATTGATTGTTATTCCACAGTATTTCTTGAAAGTAAAAAATGCGAGGAGTTGGCTAAAATATGATTTCAATTTTGTGTTTGATAGTGGCAATAATAATATGTGGTAAATGTTTTTGGGGTTGGAATAAAATTCCAAAAGTTACCGAGTTTGGAATGATTGATGGAGAGCCTATCGTTATAGGCGAAAAAGAAATGCCTGACGAGCCACCTTCGGTCATATTAAAACAACCTAAATTTGATACCAGTAAAATCAAGAGTTACGAAGGTGGAGAACAAAAGGCTTTTGAATTTAGACCGCAAACATGGAAACAATTTATTGGACAAGAAGAGGCAAAAGATGAAGTACAAACCATTATCAAAAAAGTAAAGCGGGGAATCAAGGGGCATATATTAGTGAATGGTATTAGGGGGCATGGTAAAACTTCTTTCATTGAATTGTTGGCGAAAAACCTTAATGCAAAACTAATTGAAAAAGTTGGAAAACAAATGGAAGACCCTGAAACTTTGGTTAATGTTATCAATGAAATCAACGAAAGTAAAGAGGAATATGTTATATTCTTTATTGATGAAATAGATACTATGAAATGGCAGACGCTAAAAATGTTAAATCCGATTATCGAAAGTTTTAAAATTGACGGAAAGAAAATAAAACCATTCATCTTTGCAAGTGCCACTATTAATAAACACATACTCAAAACCAAAACTCCCGACACTTTAGATAGAATACCTCACCATATTGTTTTCAAACGATACAGTAGCCAAGAAATTGCTAAAATTGTAAAACAATATACAGAACAATTATATCCTGACGATGTGGTGTCCGAAGAAGTTATCCGTACAATATCCGAAAACTGCAAATTTAATCCGAGAACAGCTATCTCTCTCTTGGGGAACTATATAGTAGAGAATAATATAACTAAGGTTTTAAAAACTGCGAGAGTGGTAAAAGACGGATTGACCGATATAGATATAAAGATTTTAACCGTACTCAATAATGCTTCAAGGCCAATGGGATTGAACGCTGTTGCTGGCAAGGTCGGGTTAAGTCCGAAAGACTACTCAACGGAGTATGAGGAGTTTCTATATGAGTATAACTATATCAACCGTGTTCCGAGTAGAGTTATTGGAGAAGAAGGTAAAAAGATATTAAAAGAATTGGAGGAAGAATCATGTGGGAAAAAATAGATAACAAATCGGAGAGATTGCAAGTACCTAGAGGATGGGTAATAAGATACCATGAAAGCGAAGGTGGGCATTGGGGAGGAGAAAGTGTTGGTTATGGGTCTGTGTCGATTCACACTTCTTTAGTATTTATAGAGGATAAAGACCATACCTGGGTTTTATAAGAAAAAGATATTAAAAGAATTAGAGGAGGAAAAATGATATTTATTATTTTAGGGATTATAGTGCCGATAATAATTGTTTGCGCTGTAGCATATGATTGTTACCGAGCAAAATTCGAATGTGAGGATATTGTTGGTGCTAGTATTATGAGTGGCATGGTGTCATTTATGATATGTGTGGGTTTGTGTTTCTTACTTTGTGTTTCTTTTCCGAACGAAAAAATAGAAGGTTATAACTCTATTGTATCCCTGATGAGCAATCAGGAAATCTCAGGAAACTTTTTCCTTGGTTGTGGTACTATAAAAGAAATCGAATATTATTTTTATTATGCTAAAACTGGACATAACTCTTATAAAAGAAGGAAAATTTCTGTTTCCGACACTACCATAATAGAAACAGATGAAATTAGTCCAAGACTGGCTTGGACAGACACCAACAATAAAGTACCTCGTTGGATAGGTCCTGATTTAGTAGGAACTCAAGGAAACTATAGATTGTATGTTCCTAAAAATACCATTGTAAAACAATTTAGATTAGAATAATACAACATTAGAGGAGTAAATAACATGGAAAAACAGCATGAGATTGATAGGATAGCCTTACAAATAGATAGTATTTTGTTAATTCGTTACGCTCACTTGTTTTCGCCAGAAGAAAATTACGAAGGAAGAAGAAGATTATCGTATATATTAGCAACAGAACTTGTAACCAATCAAGAATGTCCTATCAGGTCGAAGGATGGGTTTGAGATAGAACAAACAGGAGTTGGTACACAAAGTAGGATGTCAAGAGATATTGCTTTTAATTTAGGACTAGCCATCAAACCAATAGACTACAAGGATAAATAATGAATTGGATTCCTTTCATAATATTAGTAAGTACAAGATATGGGCAAATACCAATAAAAGAAAGATTCTGCAAAGACTTTTTTGGTATAGCAATAGAAATAACAAGAGCCCGATGTTCGCATAGACAAAAATGTTCGATATGTAAAACAGAACCTTATACTTATGACCCTATTAGTCAGACTTGTTTATATTGTGAAGGTATGAAACCATATAGGAAAGGGAGGAAAAGAAAATGATTATTAAAATACTCGCAATACAGAGAGAAGAAAGGTACGAAGGCCAGTATGGTATCGAGGTAACTGAAGCAGTGGATGAGTATTCGTATTCAGACAATCCTGAGTGGATACATGATAGGCTAAAAGAAGCTCAGGAAGCTACGGATATTACTGTTGCGGTACTTGTAGATATAGAGGTAAAGGAAGAGGATATTAAAAAGAAACTTTTTCCTAACACAGAACCAATTGATGGGGCGGTAAAATAAAATGAAAGACGTAAAGTTTAAAGAATATTTAGAATTGCAAGGATACTCCAGCTCTCTTTATTATGATGTCATTTGTAAATTATTGACTGAATATAATGGGCAGGAATTTACCAAGGAATTGATACAACAAATATTCTTAAAAAAGAAACGAGAACAAGCGAGCGAAACAGTAAATGTATTTCTCAAAGCAATGAAAGTGTATCTAAAATATTTGGGAAAAGAAATAGAATTGGCAAAATATTTAATACCGATTCAAAAACTTCCTGATAGCATTACGTTGGAATATTTAGAAACCGAGATAATGCCAGTAGTTGAAAGTATAAGAAAAAACCCACTTAAAGATAAAGCGATTTTGTATTTCATGTTTTATACTGGCCTTAGAGTACCAAGCGAATTAGTATCTATTAAAAGAAGTGATATTGATTTACAAAATAGAACTGCAAAAATATATATGCAAAAAACAAGAACTGAAAGGTTAGTCGTATTCCCTGAACGATTGGTTAGTTTATTGGACACTTATTTTTCTATTGAGTTAGAAGAAGAAAACGCTTTCAATATAACCGATGATACTGTAACGTCATTGTGTAGAGCATTAAAACCTCATTTTCCCGATATATGGATTAGACCACGTTTATTTAGACATTCGTTTGCAACTCACTTACTCCGTAAAGGAGCCGATATATCAATAGTTTCAAGATTGCTTGGACACAAAAATATACAGACCACATTAAAATATTTGAATACGAATGACACGTTACTTAAAGAAATGTATGATAGATATATTCGCTAAAAGAAAACCCATGAAAAGAGAAGAAAAAGTGATTAGTTTTGAATTAAAACATCCAGAAAAATTTGGATATACTTTTTTGGAATGTGAAATAATAAAAGAGTTTGATAATTTTATAGCTTGGAAATACTACTATCGTTATAAAGACTATCCTGCAGAAACAGATTGGTTTCCATCTAAAAATGTTACGTCAGCTAAAAGTTGGATTAAAAGAAATATTATGTTTGGTAATAATGGAATAAAAATTATTTGGACAATAAAAAAGGTGGCAAGTTAAATGAGGAGAATAGATAATGATGAGAACATCGAAAAAAGTTTGTAAAGTGTGTGGTAGTTTAAATCTTGCAAGTGAAAAATATTGTGATTGCGGAGCAAGGTTATATGATTATTTAACAGTCAAAGAAGAAAGAAAAGTTCCAAGAATTGAGGAAGGTGAAGAATGGAAAAACGCATAAATAAAAAAGTTGAAATGATAACGAAAGAATTACCTGCACCTTGCGGAGTATGTGAGGGAACTGGTAAAGTTGATGGGGTAACTTGTAATGTCTGTCTAGGGAAAGGCATTTATATAGAGTTGTATCATTATTTTATATGTGGAAAAATAGCTTTTGATAGCGATACTATGGGATAAAAATGGGAGGAAAACTATGACAAGTAGAGTATTATTTGTTATATTTGGGTGGGCATTGTGGATGGAAGAATGGAACGACCCTTGGGGAAATGACTATGTTTGGACACATGTTTATGACAGGACAAAGGAAGAATTAAATGGCGAATAGATACCAAACAAAATGGCTTACTTTCACAAAACTATATATACCTGAAAGAAAAACAGAAGTATGGAGCGTATTTTCAATTCATTATATTTTTCTTGGATATATAAAATGGTTTGGCAGGTTGCGACAGTATTCTTTTTATCCCGAAGAAAACACTATTTACAATCAAGAATGTCTAAACGATATTTCAACATTTGTTAAAAAATTAATGGACGAAAGAAAATGATTCAAATAATTGAAACTATACATCAATATTTAGCAATATATTGTTTCGTAGTCTTAACGATTACTGGAGGAATTCAAGGAAATTGGAATCTGGGAATGGGTGTTAATTTTTCATTGGTGTTGTTGTACTTATTCTTGTATATTCAACCCATAACAAAGGTGTTTAAATAGTGGGAAAAATCGCAGATAGATTATTTGAAGCAGTGGAAAGTGGAAAATTCACAAAAGAAGAAGCATTAGAAAGGTTGGAAAGGATTAGAGATAATTTATTGCACTATACAAGAGATAGAAGTAATTTATTGATTCGTTTTAAAAACATGGAAAAAAATGAAAAATAAAACCGCAAAAAGAATTCATAAAGTATGGAATATCTTATTTAAAAGATTACCTACCGAATATTGTGTTCCTATTAAATGTTATTCTACGGTTTATAATATGCTTAGAACTGAGGCTAGAGATATTAATTATCCTTACAAAAAAACTTTGAACTGGTATGTTGATAATTGGGAACGACAAAAAACAAATAACACAAATTACATTACTTCAAAATACTATAATCATTTTTTATCCAAAAAACATAAAAAAGAAGCTTTTGGGATTACCGCTATTGCCCGTTATCCTATAAAAATGGCTTGTGATAACCTTGCAAACCACCCAGAGAAAAAAATTGCTTATTTATTGCTTCACGAATTTGCACATCACTTGTATGATACGAAGAATGAACGAAAATGTGATATGTTTGCTATTAGATGGGCGAGGAAATTAATTAAAGAAGGTTTATTTTAAAATGAGAATAAGATATATAGAAAAAAATGGAGTATGGAAACTTCGACAATGGTACTTATCTTGTAGCATAAGTAAATGTTTTTCCAAGTATATTAGAATTTTTGGATGGACGATTTATTTTTAAGGAGGAAAGATGATAACACTAACACCTCTCTTTCCAAAGAGAAACATATTGGAAAAAGTGAAAGAAAGTATTTACCATTTAACTCTAGGGTTACAATATAAATACCGTCTTTGTTGCATTGCAGAATTTCTTTATGATGATTGGAATGACATTCCGTCAGCTCTAACTAAATGGCAAAAGTATGGTTATGTACTTACAACGTACATTATGTATCCTAACCGACAAGTACCATGTGAAAATTGTATAGAAAAATATAAAACAACACACAATATTAAAAAAGAAAACGAGTTATTTTTGGAAACAAATAAGAAAAAATATAACATTGAAATGAATATAAAATATCCAACCAAATAAATAGGAGGATAAAATGTCAAAAATCGCATACATAGAAAAAAGATTTAATGCAAAGTCTATGAAATTGATAGAAACGGCTAATGGAATCATAACAGAATATCAAGCAATGGGGTTCTCTCTAACTTTGAGGCAATTATATTATCAGTTTGTTTCCCGTGATATTATTCCTAACACTCAAAGAAGTTATAAAAATTTGGGAACTCTGATTAACAATGCTCGGATGGCAGGATATATTGACTGGAAGGTTATCGAAGATAGAACCCGAAATGTGCAGGCAAATCCTCATTGGGATAGTGCAGCTGATATAATCAGGTCATGCGAGGACTGTTTTGCTTTCGATAAATGGGAAGGGCAAGAATATCGCCCAGAAGTTTGGATAGAAAAAGATGCTTTAACTGGAATAATTGAGGGCGTATGTACCGAGTTGGATGTTCCTTATTTTGCTTGTCGAGGATATAATAGTCAGAGCGAACAATGGCGAGCTGGAATGAGATTCGCACAAGCAATCGGCAATGGGCAAATACCTGTGGTTCTTCATTTGGGAGACCATGACCCATCGGGCATTGATATGACAAGAGATAACAAAGATAGATTGGAAATATTTGCAGAGGGTGGAGTGAAGGTAGAAAGATTGGCTCTTAATTATGACCAAGTAGAGAAATATAATCCACCACCAAACCCTACCAAACTAACAGATAGTAGAGCTTCTGGATATGTGGAAGAATATGGAGCAAGTTGTTGGGAATTGGACGCTCTCGAGCCAATGGTAATTTCCAAACTCGTAAAAACTGCTATTCTCAAATTAAGAGATGCTGACTTATGGGCGGAAAGTATAGAAAAAGAAGATATTGTTAAAGAAAAATTTGCAGAATTCAGGAGAGAACTAGAGGAGGAATAAAATGGAATTTCAAAGTATGGAAAAAATAGCAAGACTTAGTAGAAATTGTATTATAACCGAAAAGATAGATGGTACAAATGCTCAAATACATATACTACCACTTAATCCAACAACCAATATAAGCAAGGATTTTAAAGAAAGAGGGTGGGCGGTTGTTCAAGACGGCTCATTTATATATGGGGTGGTTCCAGGTAGTAAGAATAGAGAGATTAAACCAGGTAAGAAAGATAATTACGGTTTTGCTCAGTGGGTATTAGAAAACGCTGAAGAATTGCTTCAATTAGGACCTGGCAGGCATTTTGGAGAATGGTGGGGGCAGGGAATACAACGAGGGTATGATATGATAGAAAAAAGATTTTCATTGTTTAATGTTAGTAGGTGGAAAGATAATGTTAACTTACCAAAGTGTTGTAATGTTGTCCCAGTTTTAGGAGAAGGATTATTTCATTCTAACCTTATTGAGCACGCAATGGCTACATTGGAAATGTATGGCTCTCAAGCTAACAAAGGATTTATGAAACCAGAAGGGGTTGTTGTATTCCATACCGCAAAAGGATTTCTATTTAAGAAGACCATAGAGAATGACGAAGGTGGCAAAACATATTAAAGGAGGAATAATATGAGCGCTTACTCAACAATAAGAATAACAAGAACCAAAGCAAAAGAACTCATCGCTCAAGATATTGCAGAAAAACTATCGTTGTTAGATGAAGAATTAGAAAAAAGAACAGATGAAGTTTTAGACGAACAGTTATATAATTGCGAAATCGTTCCTGATGGCGAGGAAAACGATGACCACTATATATTATAAATAATCCGATTTACTTTTATATAGTATTCAAGATATATGATTTCTATAATTAATATTATAAATTAAAGGTTTAATATTCGCTTTTACTATTCGCTTTGCTCATAGTAAAAGCTCATGTAGAATGAGAGTTTTACTATGAGCCAAACATAATAAATGCTTAAAATTGTAAAAACCTCGAAGAGGACAACCATGTACCCGTTTTAACCGAAAAAAAAGTTAAATATAAGGAGAATTGAATGTTAAATATCAAAACGATAAAATATGAAAGGCCGAGAGATATAAAAAGAAAACGATTGATGTTAAGTATTGGAACTTTACAATTCAGAATTACCAGAAAAGAAGCTCTGGATTTGAGAAACAAACTTAACCGTTTTAATTTAACTAATTAAGAATAAAAAAGTAAGTTAATAATGGTTGCGGAACGACCCCCTGGTGTGGTATAATAGGTTATAGACAGAAAGAAGTAACCCGAGGAGAAAAAATGTTTAAATGCGATATGTGTGGATGCAGTTCTAATCCAAAAGAAACCCAAACAAAAGAAGTAATTCTTACTCGTAGGAAAAGTTATTACACTCTTTGTTTGACAAAATTGATAAGAAAAAAAACATATCGCAATCAGAACGAGAAATATGCGTTTTTATATCTCCATAAGAGGGATTTTGAACTTACAAAAAAATTAACCAGTCGAGAAAGTGGTTGGAAAGTTGTAAGTGAAAGAAATTCGATTGGTACGGAAATTGTTAGAGAAAATAAATTGTGTCGAAGTTGTGCAAAGGCGGTTGGGAAATGACAAAACGGAAAACAAAAAAAAGAATTTGAAATATTTGTTTACTTTCAGAAACTCAAATCGTTTCTATAGTACCGCTTATGAAGTTGTGGCTTCTAATTATAATGAAGCTCGGAAAGAATTGGAAAAAGTATTTAATAACGATGTAAGTTCGGATGTACATATACAATATATAAAACCAATCACAAAGTAAGGGATGTGAAAAAGTATGAGAGTATTAATCTATCCAAATATTACATATCAAAAAGATTTGGAAAAAGATAGTTATGTAGTCGTGTTGTCAAATATTATAAAAGAACTTAATAAAATCCGAAAGGATTTGGAATTTGTAATTTTAAGCCCGTCTATAATCAAAAGCCTCCAGTTTCCAAATACCACACAATTAATATTGGAACTCCCCACCTATCCTAACCAAATGAGATTGCATTTTGATAGCAAACGGATTTTAAAATTATTAGATTGGAAGTCTCAAAGTTACGATATAGTTTTTTCACACCTCCCAGAACATACATTACAATTAAAAAACTTGTTTTATAATGAAACCAACGAAAGGCCTGTATTTATTGGTTATACCCATTGGACAGAACTAAAAGAAATTACCAGTTATTCTATGACGGTACTGGATATTAATATTCTTGGTTTATTAGAAATGTTAATGTGTGGAGTGAATACAGAAGCCCAGAAAACTCTTATCATAAACAATGCTAAAAACCATTTTAATGCAGAAACGATAGAGAACCTACAAAAAATATTAACTCCTTTATATCTGGGGGCTGAAACTCCAATATACACTCCTCAACCATGTACCGAAAAATTAATTGTGTTTAATCATCGACCTCACAAATATAAAGGATACGATTGGTTTTTAAAACAAATGGATAAACTATGGGAAGAACGCAAGGATTTTAAAGTTTGGGTGCCTCTGGCAACTTCTTGCGATAAAGAATATATGACCAATGAAAAATTTGATAGACAAGGATATTTAAGTAAATTGAGTAGTTGTTATGTTGGGGTTTGTTGTGAACAGAAATATGCTGGGTGGAGCGTTTCAGCAACCGATGGTTTAAGTGTTGGAGTGCCTTATTTGTTTTCTGATAATGATTACTACCATGAGTTAGCTGGGTATTCTGGCATATATTACAAAGACAAAAAAGAATTTCTCCCAAACTTGAAAAATATATTGGACAGTTCAGATGGTCGAGCTCGTTGGTCAGAAAAATCGAAAGAAAGATTTGAATATTTAAAATGGCAAAACCAAATCAAACCGTTTAATAATATGATTAATCACGCTATTGACCATTTACCACATCTTAAAAAAAGAACTGATAGTTATTTAAAGATTTTAAACATTGTAAAACAAAACTCTGGAATTTCTAAAAAAGGAATTTTAAAGAAATTGAATTGGGGGGTTGGAATTCCTTGGAATCCTTACAAAAACATGCTTAGACGAGATGGGGTTAAAATTGTCAATGGACAATATATTTATGGAAATGTAGTAATTCAACAAGAAAAGCAGATAACTTATGAATTTTGAAGAACTCATAGAAAAAAGAAAGCAATATCTAAAATCTGAAATTGTTAAAAGGTTAATAAACATTCAGAAACAATATAGCACTTTGGATTTTTCAAATAAAAAAGACGTTCAAAAAATACTTTTAGAAAGAAAACGAGAAACATTGAAAAAAGACCTTCGTTGGTATGTAGACCACGAATCTTTTGCAATTTCAAAAATTAGTAATCCAGTTGATTGGAACAATTTTCAACCTGAATTGGTACAAGTAACGTCTGGAGAAGACAAAGCATTATATAAATATTTTAGAGGAATGGTGGCTTCTCTTGCGGATTCTGGTTATGTTGGTAGACAGATAAAATTTTTATTAAAAGATAAAGTTTCTACTAATGTATTAGGATTTGCTTCAATTGGTTCTGATTTGTGTATTATTGGGGAAAGGGACAAATTAATTGGATGGACACACGAACAAAAATTCGCTAAACACAAACTTGGATGTGGCTTTAACATCAATGTTTGTATGGTGTTACAACCATACGGGCAATTAACAACTGGCAAATTACTCGCTATGATATTATGTTCTGATGAAGTTCGGGCTCTTTGGAAAGAAACATACAACGACCCTTGTTGTTATGTATTGACAACTTCGCTATATGGAAAATCTTCGCAATATAACCGAATAAAAAAATATTTAGATTTTATTGGTTATACTAAAGGTTTTGGACATGCACATATTGATAAAAGCACTTACGCATTGATAAATGAATTTTTAACTTTAGAAGATAAAAATATTGCTGATAGTATAAAACGTAGGTCTAATGCTAAAATGTCAATCATAGGAAAAGGAACAAAATTAGCTGTAGATAAACATCAAAATTTAGGAGTTTTAGAATCCCAAATGCCTGAATTAAAAGATATTGCGAAACATGGACAGAAAAGAGGAATTTATATGGGGTTCTTTGCTGAAAATGCAAAAGAATTTTTAACAGAACAAGTCGAAGAAAAAGATATTAAATGGTATAACAGGCCTATAGGAGAAATTGTTGAGTTTTGGAAAAAGCGTTGGTACAGTATGAGACTTCCAAAGTTTAGAGATAAATTGGACTTAAATCCTGAACAATATAAAGTCGAAAATGTTCTCCAGGAAAAACTAAAAATAGACAAACAATTGGAGTTGTTTTAATATGAAAACACAATCCCCCCACGAACAAATGAATTTGATAAAATATATTTGTAAAATGTATGATGATGTTCAGGAAACTCGTCCAGAAGTTTGGCTTGACCTGATACATCAATTTTCTAATTACAAAAAAATAAAACCAACGCCACCATCAGCTCTCAATCAAATAAGAGCGATTACAGCGGGTATAGTACCTAAGAAATATCGGAAAAAGAAAATAAATAGAGATAAATTTTGGTGGTCAGAAAAATCTCAAAGAAGAATTCGCATAATAAATAGGATAACTTATGGAATTGTAGCATGTTTATATATCGTATGGTTTTATTTTAGGTATATTGTTTGCTATTAGTTTGGGAAAAATATAAAAGAGGGGTAAAATGAAAGAAGAGAAAAAAACTGGATTGGGAAGTTATATTGGTAAAACATGGATGGGAAGTTATGTTGACAAAACCCAGAAAATACCAAAAGAACCTTTCGATGGTAGGAAATTAAGGGCTGGATTATTTAATTTGCTAAATCCTATTCTATGGATAAAAGATGTTGTTTCATTGTTTAACATTAGAAAGCTTATCATCTATGCGGTTATTCTTGGAAGTGTTTTTGGATATGCTTATTGGAAAGGATTAGGCAATAAACCTATTCGACTTGATGTAAAATATGGGAAAGCTGTTACTATGAGATTAAACGGACACTATTTACATATCAGTAAAAAGGGAGTAGTAACTGTTCAAGATAAAAACGGGGATATTCTCAAAACTATAAAAGTAAAAGATATTCCAGAATTGAACCGTAGACTTAAACCATATGGTTTTCAACTTCGACCTTTCATAATGGGCGGAGCATCTGCAGGTATGGGAGGAGAGGCAGGTATGGAAGCTGGTGTTGGCGTTTCATTCTTTAGATTTTGGAAAATGGAACTCGATGCATTTGTTACTACACATCCTGCAGCTTATTTAGGAACTTCATATGGGATTACTGAAAATACTTCGGTTGGCGTAGGAGTTGGACGAAGTTTGACCTCTGATGATATAAGAGCGATTCTGTATGCTAAAATAAAATTTTAGTGGAGAAAAATATGACTATATCAGAATATATGAAAAAAAATAGATTGAAAAATCCAGAAGAATTAAGATTGCACCTTTTAAATAATTTGCTTTCAGGAAAATTACCTGTAGCGATTGCTTCGTGTCCTTTGTGTGGAGAAATTAAAAACAAACAGGAGAAAAAATAATGAAAAAGAAAGAACTTATTGAAAGATTGGCATCGTATGCTGATAACGCAGAAGTAAAATTTTCGGGCATTGAAGAAGACATGCCAGTTAAAGACGTAACCCCCGATGCAGCTCCTTCGGAAGACGGAACTACAGTTGTACCCGTTGTGTTGTTGCATGTTTAAAAAAATGAGTATAAACAAAACTGATAAAAAAATAGCGAAGATGTGGTTAAGAGGGAATAAGGATATAAGTTCCCTCGCTCGTAAGATTGGAAGGCCTGGGGATATTCGGAGAATTATTGACGGATTGCTGAGAGAGGGTTTTTGGGAAGTTTTGAAACCCAAAAAGGGAGATTAAAATGCAAATAGTTGTTTACATATTATGCACAATTACGATAGTGACGGGTATTTTTGTTATCGGAAAGAGTATCCAACTTATGCGTAGGTGTGATGCAATATTGGAGGAGTACAAAGAAATTGATAAGGTGTTGTTAGATTTGATTAAAAAAGGAGCTTAAAATGCCATATATTCTTGAAAAAGATAGAAAGTCGTTACAAAAACATGTAGATGTTGATAGGGTATGTGATTACTTTAGTATAATGAGCCTGAGAGAATTTGCTGGCAATTTAAACTATTTGATTACTCGAATTGTTAATAGGTTTGTTAAAGTTGATGGCAAAAAGTATTTTACGTTTGCAGTAATTGTCGGCACGCTGATTTGTTGCGTTCTTGAGATTTATCGAAAACGAGTAGTTCCTTATGAGGAAATTAAAGAAAAAGAAAATGGCTCAGTTGATTAAATATTGTATTGTATGTAATAAAAAATTTAAAGTATATCCTTGTAGGAGATATATTGCTAAATATTGTTCTTTTAAATGTAGAAACAAAGATTATATAGGAAAACATTTTAGTTTAAAAACTGAATTTAAAACTGGACAAGAATTTACCAAAGAAAGAAACGAAAAAATTGGGTTGGCTCATAAAGGAAAGTTTTTTGGTAAGCGAGGAAGAAAAAACTATTATCATGTTTGCAAAGTTTGCGGAAAAGGATTTATAACAAAAACACAACATAGAAGTATTTGCGATAATCTTTTATGTCAAAAACAAAAAGCTAAATTAAGAGTTATTAATCCTGAAACCGAAATAAAAAGAAGAAAAAAGATAAGTAAAAAATTAGCTGGTAAAATACCAAAAAATTTAATTACTAATATTAATATGAAAAATAGTCCACCGCAGATGAAAATGTTTAAAGATATAAAATCGTATTTCCCAAAAGCTCAATATAATTATCATGTAAAAACTTTAAAAACTCGTAGGTGGATAGATGTTGCTTTACCGAAGAAAAAAATAGGATTTGAATATAATGGTAAAATTCATTTAATGCGGAGCGTTAAAGCTAAAGATAAAATTAGATTAAAAGAATTAGAAGAAATGGGTTGGAAAATATATATTTTAGATAGATGTTCTATAACCAATCTGAATAAACTTTTAAAAATGCTAATTCAAAAACAGGAGAATGATAATGGAAGAGAAAAAAGAAAATCCTATTGTTGAAAAACAAGAAGAGGAAATTCCAGAACCTACTATTATCGATAATAAATTAAAAACTTATTTGGTTGGTTCAATGGAATCTCCAGCCGCTAAAGATGGCGGAGTTGGGTGGCGAGATAAAATAACCCCAGACCTACAAGCTCGAGGAATATTTATCTTTAATCCTACAAGAGAGGAAATTACCAAGGTTGGTATGCCACCTGACGAATCCATTGAAAAAATTAACGGGTGGATTGCTAGTGGAAATAGGGAAAAGTTCAAACAAATGATGAGGAATATTTGGGATGGTATTACTTATCAAAAAGTTGACCCAGAAACGAAACAATTAGAATTGGTTCATGTTCTTGGAGATATTGATTATGTTACCCAATCAAAATTTTTAATTTTTTATTTTGAAGAAGGTGATAGGCTTGGCGGTACTATTGGAGAAGTATTTTGTGCATATGAACACAACATTCCAATTTATGCGGTAACTAAAGTTCCGTTATATAAATTTAATAAAAGTCTTTTATCGTGGATATGGAATTCAGACGGTGAAGTATTTCCAAATTTTACCCAAATGCTTGAATATATAGACAAAAAATATAGTCTTAAAAAGAAAAAACTTAAACTGAAAGACAAATAATAAAGGAGAACAACAATGCAAAGATTAAAGGTTATTGTACTCGAACCTAATGAAAACTTATCCCTAGGCTGTGCTGACCTCTATGAGGAAGATATGATACTGCGATTTACTAAAGAACATAAAATTCAAATTATAAAATGCCGTTATTTAATAGATACCAAAACCAAAGAACAAATAATAGCTGGCAGAGGTGTAAAACCTACTACAAAAAAACCAAACATAAGAAAATTTAATACTGGAGCTTCAAGAGATTCAAATGAGGGAAAATATGATTATGAAGCATTTCTCAGCCCGTTAGTAATTGAAGCTTACGGTAAGTATATGCATAAAAATCGTCTTATGGCTGATGGTAGTTTAAGGGATGGGGATAATTGGCAAAAGGGATTTGGAGATAAACATTACGATGTATGTATAAAAAGTGCATGGCGACACTTCTTCGATTTATGGAAAGAACATCGTGGATTGCCAAGTCGAGAAGATATAGACAGTGCTATTTGTGGGTTGCTATTTAATATCATGGCATATTATCATCAACTTTTAAAAGAAAGGAATAAGTAATGGAAGTCGAAACTTATTATGTTGCGAGTTGCGATGCTTTTATCTATGGGTATTGTGCTTATTGCAAAGGCGCTATAAAAGAAGGAGAAGAATTCATAGAAAAAGATGGAAAGTTATATCACTATTCAGAAAAAAATCCTTTAGAGAGTTGTTATTTTGGAGAAACAGAATAATATGTATATAAACAAAGTAATAGTTATTGATTGGAGTATTTTTTTAAAAATGTCTACAAGTGCTTCGGAAAACTGTGACCTAAACCCCACATTTATTGCGATGACAATGATTCTTGGGAATTTAAAGAAAATTGGTTTAGAGCCAGATGATTTAGTAATAATTGCATGTGATGGGCGACATAATTGGAGAAAGAAATATATAGAACAAACTAAAGTAGATAGAGCCGAAGGGGAAAAGAAATTTCAAGAAAGACATCCAGGAATTTATCAGAAGTTTGATGAACTATTAATGAAACTGGACAGAGCTACTGATTGGCACATTCTAAAATTTGATGAGTTGGAAGCTGACGATATAATGGCTTGTGCTTCGAAATATTTTGGAGATATTTTAGATAGGCCTGTAGTGTTATTGACTATGGATAGCGATATGGCTCAATTGTGGCATTATCTTAATGTAAAATGGTTTAGTCCACATAGACAAATGAAACGGTATAAAATAAAACCAGATAATTTCAATGTTATCAAACTGATTGCCAAGATGGTTCTTACAAAAGGTCACAATAATCTCGGAGTTCCTCAGAACGATGAAGAATATAAAATAAAAAAACTTTGTACCGACCTTATCCATTTACCAGAATGGATTGAAAATACTTGTTTTGAAGCATTTAAAGAACTGCAACCAAAAGAAGAACATTCAGAATTGTTAGGTTCTCCGACATTAATAGAAAGATATAATTCTTTATATAACGACACCGATAAAATTGTTACTTATGAAAAATCGGTAAAGATTGCGGAAAGAAAAAAGAAGAAAAAACAAAAGAAAAAGTTAAAAACAACTGTGCAAAAATAGGAGGAACAAGAAATGCAGAAACAAGTACAATTTGTAAAACCAGCCTACACCAAAACAATGATTCAAATCAAAGTTGATGGTGAGCAGAAAAACAGATGGTGTAATGCTGACCCAGCAGTTTATAATTGGGCGAAACAGAAAGAAGCGTCTAAAGAATACAAAGAAGGCGATATAGTTACTATCGAGTATGAACAACGAGGTGACATATGGTATGTTACCAAACTCACCAAAGGCAATGAAGCCTCTCCAAGTGGAACTGATGCATCACAAACCCCTCCAGATGCAAATCCACCAGTACAAACAGGTGTGGTTGTTTGTTCAAAGTGTAATTCTGCTACCAAGTATATTAGCGGAACAAAAAATGGAAAACCTTGGGCAGGAAATAAATGTACTTCTTGTGATAATGTTGATTGGTGTAAAGCGGGCGACCCACCTCCACCGCAGGCAGTTGTGCCAGAAGAACAAAAGACCCAGAGCGGAGACCAACAGAGCGGAATTGGCTGTTTTGTAGACAAACCAGAAATAGTGTCTGAAAATATTACTACTGCGGTTTCCCAGACATTAATCGCTTTGCAAGGACATGTAAATCCAAGCAATGTTGATGGATTGATTGAGAGCCTTCATGCGATGTATCTTAAAAACGCAACGAAGAATATTAAAACTTTAAAAAGTGGTATATAAAAGAATGGAAAAAAATAAAAACATCTATTTTTGGTTTCAAGAATTTAAAGAATTGGCGAATCAGAGATGTCTATCTCATTTAATCGGGGATATGGAATCACATAGAGAATCTTTCGATGATGGAGAATCGCCTATGGATGAATTGGAACATCAGATAGATGCAGCTAATGCTTCAATGTAACCAACACTAACTGGAGGTCGGGGATGAGGGTAATATGTGTTAATAAAAAATGTAAAAATTCAAGGAAAGGGGAATTGGTTCCTAGCGGTCTTTATTTCCGTTATCCTAGAAGGTTTAAGTGTTCAGAATGTGGCGATAAAGTAAAACCCGATAAAGCGAGTCGAGAACAGATTAAAAGTAGATGGCAAATGATAAATTTATCCGAAGGTAGGCAAACCAGGAGTAAGGAGATATAATGGATAAAAACCTTCCAGAAAGAGTAAGACCACGAAAATGGTCTGATGTGGTAGGTCAGGATAATGTTGTTAAGTTATTAAAACAACAAGTGATTACTCAAAAGGGTCTGTCTAACGCTTATATTTTATCAGGCCCTTCGGGTGTTGGCAAAACCACATTAGCAAGATTGTTTTTTATGGCTCTGAATTGTGAGAACCCAAAAGACGGGGTTCCTTGTCAAGAATGTCCAGCCTGTAAAAATGTCAAATTCAGTCTTATGGAAATCAATGCTTCCGATAAACGAGGCATAGAGGATATGAGAGAAGTTGCTAAAGAAATGCAGTATCTTGGATTTAATGGGGCATACAAAGGAATACTTCTGGACGAGTGCCATATGTTAACCAAACCAGCTTGGAATACCCTTCTAAAACCAATGGAAGACGAAAGCCAACATGGGGTTTGGATATTATGTACTACCGAAATAGGAAAAATTCCAAAAACAATTAAAACCCGATGCCAAACATACAAATTAAATCCAATTCGATGGACAGATATAAAAACCCGACTTGAAGTAGTTGCAAAAAGTGAAAAAATAGATATTAAAACGGATGATTTGTGGACAATTGCTAAAAATAGTGATAACAATATAAGACAAGCTTTACATTTATTGGAGAAGTATTCGGTAATGGGGGATTTGGATAAGATTTTAGCATCTGGAATGAATCTGAATTTCCTTGAGGCTTTGAGAGATTCTAAAATAGCTGATTTGTGGAAAATATTTTCAAGTTGGTCGGATGAATTTGAAGATATTAGTCAATTTTTGAATATGTTAAAATATGATTTGTCAGTTTGTTTGAAAATAAAATTGGGAATTTCTCTCGGACAAATTTCTCCGTATAGAAAGAAAAAGTATGAAGAGATTACTCAATATTTAACGGAAGGAAAATTAATTAAAACTTTGGAAATTATGTTAGAGCTACAAGAAAAAATTTCTGGGGTGTTTGATTATAATTCTTTATTTTTAAAAGCATTAATACAAATGAAAAAGTGAGGAAAGTAATGAGTATGGAAAAAGATTTTGATAAGTTGAGAGAAGGAACGAGAATGAATCAACAAAAGCAAGTTAAAAGGATAACTGAAATGTTAAAAACTGACCTTATTGATTTATCATTAAGGAATAATGAAGAATTACGCCATGCAATAGCCTCTTACCTTGTAGACCATCCCGACACACCAGTTAGAACAAAAGATGGGTTTGAGGTAAGATATAACAAAACAACATTGAACTATGCTATCAAGCCAATAGACTACACCAGTAAAGAAGAGGAGAAATGAAAAAAGCAATAAAAATGAGGAAAAGTGTAACAGGGTGGGCTCGTGAAAAAGTTTTAGATAAATTTGGTAAGTGGTTTGAAAACACTGACGGACATGAGTATGCTTTTCATGGTATACACGATACGAAAGCAAGTGCCAAGTGGTGTAAGGCTGGAGAAAAGATTATTAAGGTTCGTGTGACTATAGAAAAAATACGGGAGAGGAAATGAAGAATAAAGAAATGTTAACCTTAGAAAAACTATTAAAAATTCCTTCGCCTTCAGGGTTTGAAGAAAATATAGCAGAATTTATCTATCAAGAACTTCTGCGATATTTGCCGAGAAAAAGAGTAAGTATTGATAAATACAATAATGTAACCGCTATTATTAAGGGAAGTGGCAGAAAAACAGTAATGATAGATGCCCATCAGGATGAAATTGGTTTTATTGTTACTAATGTAAATAGAAATGGGTTGATTAGTATTCAATATATTGGCGGTGGGGATAATAGTATTTTAAGTGCAAGCGAGTTGGTCATTTTAACTGATAGAGGCCCTATAAACGCAGTTGTGGATAGAAAACACGCTCATTTGGTAGATGATGAAGACGATGAAAAAATCTCCAGTATTCACGAAGCTGCAATTGATATTGGAATTCGTGGAAGAAAATCTGTTTTGAGAAAAGTTAAAATTGGAGACCCAATAGTTTATAAAGCATCTTGCAATCAATTGGTTGGGTCTTTTTATTCTGGTTATGGATTTGATGATAAGTCGGGCTGTTATATTTTATTGGAAACTATTAAAGAAATTGTAAAAACAAAGAAAAAACCACCTTCTACTTTAATTTTCAGTTTCAGTTCCCAAGAAGAAACTTATGGGCGAAAAACTGTACCGTTGGTAACGAAATACAAACCAGATTTATTTATAGAAGTGGATGTTACATTTGCAACGGATTATTTTTATGATAGTGGCGATTTAGAAGAAATGGCTGGCAAATGTGAATTAGGAAAAGGCATTGTGCTGTATCGTGGGGTGGACATTGATAAGGATGCATTGCGATTAATGGAATCGACAGCGAGAACCAATCATTTAAAAATTCAACATCAAGCAGCTACAGGGGGAATCGGCTATACTTCTACAGAAATGACAGAATACGGGACGAAAGCATTAATAATGGGTATTCCTCTCCGCAACATGCATACACCAGTTGAAATTATTAATTTAACAGATTTAAAAACAGGATATAATCTATTAAAGAATTTTCTTTTAAATCAAAGACTTGAAAGAGTTTTAGAAAAAATAGAAGGCAAATAATATGAATATACGAAAAATAATTTCGACATATTTGTTAGAATATTTGAAACTCAAAAATATAACAGTTAAAAAATATGGCAAAGTATACATGGTAGATTGTCCAATGTGTAAAGCCCCAGAAAGTGCCAATTTATTTGTAGTGACTAATACTATGCATTGTGGCAATTGTGCTAAAGATTTTGATTTGGTTGATATAGTTAAATTATTGGAAAATAAAACAGAAACCGAAGATGCTATTCACTATATTAAAGAATTATTTAATATAAGTGTGACCACAAAAACCGAAGAAAACCGAGTTTCGGAAGTATTAGATTTTTATGTAGAAAATGGATTTGATTTAGTTCCGATAATCAGAGGTGGGAAACGTCCGATAGAAACCAAATGGACAGAAAAGAACCATAAAAATAAAGCCGAATGGTTGGAATGGTTAGATAACGGATTGAATCTCGGTATTAAAACAGGGGAAATGTCTAATGTAACCATTCTCGACATAGACCAAAAACCCATACCTCCAGAAATACAAGAAATAATGGGAACTACATTAATGCAGGAAAGTTCTAAAGGGTATCATTTAATTTATCAATATGAACCAGATTTGCCAAAAACCAATGTAGAAGAATTTAAAATGGATTTGGAAAATACTGGAGGGCAAGTAGTTTGTTATCCAAGTATTATAGCTGGGGTTCAAAGAAAAATGACACGGAATCCAGTTGCTAAAATGCCAGAAAAATTGAAAAAATTAATACTCTCTAAAATGGCAACCCCGAAACCAACTATTAGTGAAACCATACAAGAAGGAATTACAGATGAGAATTTTAAAATAAAACCTAAAGATTTTAAAATCAAAGAATTAAAAGGAAATTTTAATAATTCGTGGGTACAACTGGGAGGGGTTTTACGAAAACAATTAAATCCAAATAATGTTAAGTATGTTTTGCATGTATTAAATAAACATTTATTAGAAGGACATATACCATCAAATGAAATAGAAGGGATGTGTAGAGAACTTGAGAAATACGATTTATTTGATGAACAAGCTTTGGCAGAGAGAGTTTTACAGTATATTAAGGAAGCGGAAGGAGCTACAAAAACTGATGTGGAACGAGCATTAGAAGAAAAGAAAATTGTAGTTGATAAAATTTTAGCTTATTTAAGAAGAGAAGGTTATATTGTTCAAAAAGGAAGATATTACAAACCAATCCAAAAAGTAGAGTGGCAAACAAACTTTACCGATTTTGGAAAAAAACTATCTTTCAAAGTACCATATTTCGACAAATACGCTACTTTTAGACATGGAGATTGTATTGTTATTGGAGCAAAAACTGGAACTGGGAAAACCCACCAAGCGATGAATATAATAAAAAAACTTATCGCCCAAGGAGTAGTTGCCAATTATATTCCTTCCGAAGGCGGTGGTAGATTTTCAGTAATTTCTCAACAACTCGGATTAAAAGAAGGGGATTTTCGATTTCCAAAAAAAGAAAAATCAAGTCGAACTCGACCAGAAGATATAGAACTCGAAGATAATGCAGTAACAATTATAGATTGGTTATTGCCAGGAGATTATGCAACAACTGATAAGATTTTTGAAAGATTTGACCAACAGTTAGAGGTACATGGCGGATTGTTAATTGTATTTGTTCAGTTAAATAGTGATGGTCGATTTTATGCAAATGAAATGATGAAATTTTTTCCATCTTGGGTGTGTAAATTTCTATATGAAGATGATAAAGACCGTACTGCGAGTTATTTCGAAACCGATAAGATTCGAGAAGGAACATACGGTAGAACATATGCAAAAATTCCGTGTATTTATGACCCAAAAACCAAACTTCTAACTTCGGTAGAAGAAATGGAAGAAGATGAAAAAGAAGATGAGTAAAACATTATATAAAAAATATATAAATACTAAATGCTCTGGGGGATTTCAATGGACGGAATGTGGTAACGAATATGATTGTGATTCAGTCCATTATGAAGACTGTAACAACTGTACTTGTTGCGGGGGGCGATATGACCCAGACACGGGAAAAAGAATCAGTTGGTGGAAAAAAATCATACAAGAATTATATTTTATTATCGAAGAACATCCAATGAAACCAAGGAACAATAATGAGTAAAACAGTTATAAAAACATACGACCCCAAAAAAGATAAAATGGTAAAAGCTGGAATTTTAGATGGAGATACTTTTTATAAAAACGTAAACTCTAAACATTTCATGCGTAAAGAAGCTGGTTATGGTATTTCTCATGGAGTTATTGTAGAATTAGAATTGGCAGGATGCGAACATGTAGTTATTAAGAGCAAAACCAAAACATATAGTTCTTTGTTTCTTGCGTGGTTGCATGCTCCATTAAAAAACTATGGAAGTGGATTACAAAAATTTGTACCAGTCCGTTTAATGAGAGAGGTTGAATAGTGGCATATTTGTGTCTTGATTTATCTTTAAAATGCAGTGGTTGGGCTAAATTTTCCAATGATGGAAAGTTAATGCACAAAGGCAGGATTATTCCTGATAAGGAACTGAATAATTGTTTTAAAATCCATTTTATTGTTGAAAGGATTAAAGATTTATTCGATAAAACGGAAGAAGTTTTGATTGAAGATGTTTATGTTGCAAAAAATCCAAAAGCGGTGATATGGTTATCTCGATTAGCAGGAGCAGTTGTTTCGGAATGGGTCAACTTTAAATATAAAGAAGTACATTTTATGAACGCTTCTCATGCGAGAGCTTTGGCTGGAGTAAATGGTCATAGTCACAAATGCGAAATACAGACATATATTCTTGATAAGTATGGTTTTGCCGAACCACAAATAATAAATAAATATCAAAAAGCAATTGATGATTTAAAATTGCAATATAAAAAGAAAAAACTTAAGCGTGGACAATACAAATATAGGCTCGATAAAATTAGCAGAGAGATAGATGAAGAAACTGGAATCGGAGAAGATGTAGCAGATTCTTTGATTTTGGGATTGGCATTTGCACAGGAGAAGAAAAATGAAAAATCTTAATAGATTGTTAACACGATTGGAAAAAAATTATTCAGTTCAGAAAGGTTCGGACATTGTTATTGAACCCAAAATTCGAACTGGTATTTATGGTATTGATTATTGCCTTGATGGCGGATTCTCACAAAATAAAGGTGGACATATCGCTGAATTTTTTGGTGGAGAATCGAGTGGAAAAACCACATTTTGCAAAAAGATAATAGCCAAGTATCAATCATTGGATAAAACTTGCGTGTTCATAAATGCTGAAAAAAGTTATGACCCTGAATGGGCAGAAATATTAGGAGTCGATAATGAGAAGTTGTTAGTGGTTAACCCGTCTACTTTGGAAGAAACTGGCGATTTGATTATCGAGTTAATTGGAGAAGTTGATTTAATTGTGATAGATAGTATTTCTGCTATAATCGCAGAAGAAGAAATCGAAGAGAGTTTATCTAAAAAAACTTATGCTCCACAAGCGAAAGTTAATTCTCCAATGTGTAGAAAAATAAATAAAAACAGAAGTAAAGGGAACACTACAATTATTTTTATCAATCAGTTGCGAGAAAAAGTTGGACAAATATATGGAAATCCAGAAACTACCAGTGGCGGAAGAGCTCTAAAACATTTATATGATACCCGTATTCGATTTAAAACAGCAAAGCCAATTAGGGTGGGAAGTGGAGAAAAACAAGAAACGATTGGAACAGAAATAAATCTCTGGACAAAGAAAAACAAAAAAGGAAAACCACTGCGTAAAGCCATTTTGGATTTTTACTTTAACGGTGAAATCGATAACAAAAAATCACTTTTTTATGGAGCTTTAAAATATGGAGTGGTTGAATTGTCAGGTAAAACTTATACTTACAAAGATAAAAAAGTTGTGGGTAAAGATAATTTTATTAAAGAATTAACAAATAAAGAATGGGTAACAATTGAAAAAGAAATATGGGGGAGAATGAAATGAGTAAATTTCATGCAAATGGAAAAGAATTAATACAACAAAGAAAAAAAGGAGGCAGATGTTTAATTTGTAATATTTCGTTAGTACCTTCTCATGGCATAAGTTTGCCAGAAGTGAGAAGAACTAATTTAGGAAGAATATGTAAACGTCATAATTACGAACTAAAACGGGAGGAAGTAGAATGAAACTGACAGTAAAAGAAAGAATGGTATTACCTGCGTTGTATCCGCAGAAAGGTAATTTGTTAGAACAGTCTATTGTTAAAGAAATTACCGAAAAGACTACAATCTCTGAAAAAGAAGCTACAGACATCAAATTGCAACGGACTCCGAGAGGTTACCAGTGGGATTTGAAGAAAGAAAAAGAGATTGATGTTGAACTTAGCAAAGTTGAAGCTGATTTCTTGAAAGAGCAGGTCTCAAGGCTTGATAAAGAAAAAGCTATCACACAGGAACTATTGGATGTGTGTTTAAAGATTAAAGAATACGAAGTTAAGAAAAAAGAACAAAAATAGTTTATTAATAACGAATGGTGCAGGGGAATATACGAGTAAAGGGGCTTACAGACCATTAAGTGCATTGTAAGTTGAGCTTGGAATCCTAGGCTATAATACAAGCGACTCGGCACAACTTGCACCTCCGTTACCTACTAATTTAGTACCAATTAGTAGTTATAAATCTTTACATTAAAAGGAGATATGAAAATCAAAGAAATTAAATATTGTAACACTTGTGAAAAACAAATATCCGAAATAAGTCCAACTGGATTGTGTGCTTCTTGTGTTAAGAAAGGAGAATTAAATCCAAATTATAAAGATGGGCTCAAATCAAAACCAAATTTTTGTCAGGATTGTGGAATAAAGATTTCCGCAACACATACTCCCAAATTACCAAAAAGATGTAAAAGTTGTGCAAATAGTGGAGAAAACCATCCTAATTTTGGAAAATTTGCTTCAAAAGAAACAAGAAAAAAAATGAGTGAATCGCATAAAGGACAAAATAATTCAATGTGGGGTAAGAGAGGACAACTACACCCAAATTACATTGAAGGATTAATAAGAAAATATCCATTAGCATTTAATACCGAATTAAAAGAAACTATTCGCAAAAAATATTCTTATATTTGTCAGTTGTGTTTAGAAAGTGGCAAATGCGTTCACCATATTGATTATGATAAGGAAAATTGTAAAGAAGATAATTTAACCTTGCTATGTCGAGGATGTAATGTTAAGGTTAATTATGGAGATAGAAATATGTGGCAACAATATTTTATATTGAAAAGGAGGAAACAATGAGAATTTTAATTATTGAACAATTATTTAAAAGTGAAGAAACTTTGGAACAGGTTTTAGATAAAATGAAAGATGATATTGAAAGAATAGATGAATATAACGAAATGGTAAAAACAAATGCTTACGGCAATGCGGAACAAGTAAAGGAAATTATGAAACAATTATCTGGTTGTTTCGGGAATATTCGAATAGTATTAGCTTTGGCGGAAACAGAAAAGAAAAATCGAGAAGTTACAAAAAAGAATCAGATTAGAATCGATTTTGAAAATGAAGCTAAAACGGACGAAAAAGGTAAGTTAATAAAATTCATTGCTACTGTAGCAGAAACAGAAGCAAGTGCATTTGTTGCTCCGTATCGAAGAATAAAAAATTTACTATTAGGATATAAAGAATCATCCGAAAAATCTATTTCTGTTTTGCAGAGTGTTTTGAAAGACGAAAACAAGGAATATAACCATCCGCAACAGTAAAAAATGAAGCTAATCAACATACATAATAGGGGTAGGAAATTATTTTTGTTTTGTCGAGACTCGGCTGAGAATTTAATCGTCAAAGAAGAAAATACATTCTATCCCTATTTTTATGAACCTGATGAAAGTGGAAAGTTTAAGTCTTTTGACGGAAAGAAACTCCGAAAAGTCGCTTGTGTTAATCCGTATGATATGGTAGAAAATAGAACCAGTGAAGCATATGAAGCTGATATTCATTATACCAAACGATATATAATAGATAAAATTGATACCATTGAAAAAAGTCCTATAAAATGGACGTTGATTGATGTTGAAACAAAATCACCAGAACTGCCGAATCCCCAATATGTAAAGTATCCAATTTCTTGTATCTCGGCATACAATTCTTTGTACGATTCCATACAAACATGGTATCTGGCAGATTATGATGATGAACAAACAATGCTTAAAGCGTTTGCAGATTATATGAAGAAAGAACAGTTTGATTTATGGTTGAATTGGAATGTGGCATTTGATTGGTTATATACTTATAATCGTTATCCGGTTTTGTTTGGTACTGATTTTGCTGAATAAATTAGTCCAATTGGACAGAAACGAAGTGCAAGACTTCAGGGTAGTAAAACTTATTTTCCAGCTGGTATATCTATTTGTGATTATCTTTTGTGGTATAAG
>SDBU01002201.1_pt1 | contig 26436 bp, 23 predicted proteins | sample 2277071 | NCBI WGS metagenome assembly SDBU01 (sample SAMN10397929, study PRJNA504765) | marine sediment metagenome | isolation source: marine sediment core GS08_GC12, 126 cmbsf | place: Arctic Ocean: Gakkel Ridge, Loki's castle | collected 2008
GCCACGGGCATCAGAGTGGGTCTAATCATCAACTTCGGCCGAGACGGGTGCAAGCCGAGGAGGTTTGTATCATGAAAAAGACAGGAGTCAATTGTCAATTGTCAATCCTCAATCATCTCCTAGATGAGGGCAAGGTCAGGGTGCTCCTCAACCTCCTCAACTACGATGCCAAAGTGGAACTTCATTATTCACAGGTGGAAAAAATTGCCTAAATTTTCGACCTCGATTTCAACTAATGCCCTATGCCTCGCGCCTGCTTTACTTTCCTCCTTAGCACTCATTCCTTTGTCCTCTATGAATCCGCAGCCTAAGAAGCCTAGCGAAATACTCGATAGCGGACCAAAGCAACCCAAATGATGCCCGCAAATCATAGCCGAGGGCGTTAGACCCTCCCAATGGCCGCATCTTTGATCGCGCCAGGTACTCAGAAAGAGAGTTTGGATAGCGGATTCGTCAACCTGCCCCGGGCACCGGTGCAGCCACTGGGCACTAGGGAGATCATTGTGAGAGATCCCAGGATCAATAAATTGGCTAGGTTACTAATTAACCATTCCTGTGCGCTGAAACCGGGCGAGAGGGTCCTCATCGAGGCCATTGGCATTCCCAATGAGGCTGTTATTGCACTCATCCGGGAAGCAAAACATGTTGGCGGCATCCCGATCGTCAGTATTAAAGATGATCAGATAATTCGAGAGCTTTGTTGCTGTCTCGAGGATGATGATATGAGGTTAATGGCGAATTGTGAACTCTACACTTTGAGGCAGATGGACGCTTTCATTGGGATCAGAGGATTTGCGAACATCAGTGAGCTCTCTGATATCCCTAGAGAGAAGCTGGAGAGTATCTTGAGGCACTATGTCAAGCCTGTTCATCTTGAACAAAGGAATGAAAAAACAAAGTGGGTAGTCCTTAGGTGGCCAACTCCTTCCATGGCCCAACGTGCAGGAATGAGTACCGAAGCCTTTGAAAACTTCTACTTCGATGCCTGTACAATAGACTACCCAAGAATGGAAGCGGCCATGGATCCTCTCGTCGAGGCTATGCAAAGGACTAACAAAGTCAGGATACTGGGGCCTGGTGATACAGACCTCACTTTCTCCATCAAGGGTATGCTGTCTTGAGTATGAACACAAATAAAGTAACAAAGGCTACCTTGTGGAGTTCTGTCGGTATATTTGGGAGGCAAGGTATTGTTTTTATTATAGGTGTTTTTTTAGCCCGAATACTTGGCCCCGAACAATTCGGCCTGATAGCAATGATTGCTGTTTTTTCTAATTTGGGACAACTTTTTTTGAATTTCGGTTTCAGCCAGGCCTTAATCCAACATTCAAACACATCTCAGGAAGATTTATCGACAGTTTTTTTCTTTAACCTAACTATGGGTTTTGGATTTGGTAGCTTATTGTACCTTGGAAGCTACCCGATAGCGAATTTTTATAGCCAGCCTGAGCTTGTGAGATTAATTCAATTTGTTTCTTTAATATTTGTATTCCATGCTTTTTCAATAATTCAAAGAGTTCTCCTTTTAAAAAAAATTGATTTCAAATCAGAAACCACTGTAATAATTTTATCATCTTTAATATCCGGGAGCATAGCTATTTTCCTGGCTTACAGGGGTTTTGGCGTTTGGGCTTTGGCCGTAAAGATCGTTCTTCAGAGCTTTTCAGAGTCTTTCTTGTTATGGTTAATAAACAATTGGCGCCCCACTTTGATATTTAAGATTTCTTCGTTAAGAAAGTTTTTGCGATTTGCCTTAAATATGTTTGGCGCAGGCATTCTCAATAATTTAACGCAGAATATTGACAATTTAATTATAGGTAAACTCTTTGCAGTTGCGCAATTGGGTTTCTTTGAAAGATCAAAGCACTTTAATAGTTTAGCACATAGAAACTTGGGCGCGGTTTTTAGCAGAGTAATGTTTCCTGTATTATCAGATTTACAAGATGATAATGAAAGATTTATTGATGTGTACAGAAAAACAATAAGGATGGTATCTTTCCTTGTTACGCCTCTATTTGCCGGATTAATCGTTATTGCAAAACCTTTAATCGTTTTATTAATTGGAGTTAAATGGCTTCCTTCAGTAAAACTGTTACAGATATTGGCTATCTCTGGTTTTGCTTATCCATTATCCGCTATTATGGTGAATGCGATAGCAGCGAAAGGGAGAGCTGATATTTTTCTTAAACTCGATATAGTTAAATCAACTTTAGGTATTATTGGTATTTTTGTAGGTTCATTATGGGGTATTATGGGAATTGTGACTGCAATAACGATTACTGGATATATAGGATTTTACATTAATATTCACGTAATATCAAAATTATTACCCATTTCTGTTACAGAACAATTTAAAGACATGGCTATTCCAATAATTCTGTCTACCTTAATGTTGTTTTTGCTTTTTACTATCTCCAATTTAAATAACATGAATCTGATAAACGAATTACTAATTCTACCTCTAATTGGAACTACATTTTATCTTATCACTAACTCTATTTTCAATCGAAAGACATTTTTTGAAATTAAGGGCATCGCACTGAATCTAAGAGCTTGAAAATACAACCATCTTTACCCTTTGAAGAATGGAGGAAATGGTTAAATAGTTGAATAGCTCAAGTGCTGAAAAATTCTTAATTTCACATATCATAAACCGGTCAAATTAACAATTCAACGATTCAACGATTTGACAATTTAACGACTCAACGACTCAACGACTTGACTATTTAACTATAATGAAAGAAATTAATAAAGTTGTAACTGGGTACAAGCATCCTAGCTACGCTAAATCCTTGGAGAAATTTGGCATCCCAGTCAAATTACCCAAAAGTAATGGATGGATTTTGAAGCGCCAAATACCGCGATTTGCAGATTATGACGGGATGGGTTGCTACCCGCTATTTAGTTGTCAAGATTGGTCCCAGCTTTTTGATGATCTTGAAAACATCCGGAATGATCTCGTTTGCCTCTCTGCTGTTATCGATCCGTTTGGGGAATATGACCCGCTTCACCTGAGTCGCTGCTTTAAGGATGTTGTCATTCCGTTTAAAGAACACTTTATCGTAGACCTTAACCGTCCATTGAGATCCTTTGTATCTGAACATCATCGACGCTATGCCAGAAAAAGCCTGAAAGTCCTTCAAGTAGAGAGGTGTGAGAATCCACCGGAGTTTATTGACCTTTGGGTTGACCTATACGCTAGTCTGATAAGAAGACACAATATAAAGGGCATTCTAGCCTTCTCTAAATCTGCTTTTTACACTCAGTTGAATGTTCCAGGTATCGTAGTGTTTCAGGCGATATATGAAGACACGACAGTCGGAATGCTATTGTGGTACCTCCAAAATGACGTGGCCTACTATCATCTGGGGGCTTTCAGCGGCTCAGGGTATGAGCTACGCGCTTCCTTCGGCCTGTTTTGGACAGCGATCGAGTACTTTGCTAATGAAAAACTCCGATGGCTAGACCTTGGGGCAGGTGCCGGTGTCAATAACGACAGTACCGATGGCCTGACGCGTTTTAAACAAGGGTGGTCTACGGATAAGCGTACAACCTATTTTTGCGGTAGAATTTTTGACCGTGCGAAGTACTCGGAGATTGTTAAGGCAAAAAATATTTCCGATACGGATTACTTCCCAGCATACCGATCGGGAGAGTTCAAATAGATTATCTTCAGAGGTGTAACTATGAAACGAGCTTACATATTCAACACAGGATGTATAAGGAGAGCCTTAGACTCTACAATGGTGTATAATTATCTAATTGATAATTGAAAATGGCTGGTCGTTTACTAATAATCTCTCTAGGGCAGATTTAGTTATTATTAGTACGTGCGGGGCTGTTCAGGAAGATGAAGACCTTGCGATAGAAACACTAAAGAATGTTGCTCGAAAAAGTCAAATTCTGCCAAGGTAATTGTTACCGGTTGTCTGCCCACGATTAACCCAGAAAAAATCCAGGAAATTCGCGGATTAGGTGATTTTGAACTCATTCCAACGCGAGATTTGGATAAATTCGATACGATTCTAGACACCCAATTAAATTTCAAGATATTCCCAGGGCAAACACGATTACAAATGTAATAGGTTTGCTAGATTATGTTCTTGCATATCGTTTGTTTAGGCACTCTTTTTTCTTAAATACGTACAAAGAAATGAATATGAATCGGAACTTTACACGTAGTGCGCTTTTCATATCCGAAACCCTTAATACTATTAAAAGGAAATTAGGTTTAGTGCATCGTGAGAAGTTTATTCCTTATTACAATATACGTATTACTGAGGGATGTCTATCTTCTTGTAGTTATTGTTGTATCAGGTTTGCTACCGGACGATTAAAAAGCAAACCAATTGACAAGATTGTTGACGAATTTGAGACAGGTCTAAGAGAGGGTCACAAGATATTTCAGCTTGTGTGTGAAGATGTGGGTTGTTATGGTGGATATTGGAACAACATTTCCGAATTTGCTAAGGAGGATTCTTGCTATCGAAGGCGATTATCAAATACTACTCATTGATTTTTGTGGCCACTGGCTAGTCAAATATTATGACGAATTACCGCCTCTTTTTATGGACAATCCGGATAAGATAAGAGAGCTATATGTATCTCTGCAATCAGGAAGCAATAAAATCTTAAGATCAGTGAAACGGCCAGAAAAAAGTGAATTGGGTAGGGCCAAGCTCAAAGAATTGAAGAAAAACCTACCTAACCTGATTCTGCGGACCACGGTGATCATAGGTTTTCCCGGAGAAACAGAAGAAGATTTCCAGGAAACCATAGAAGCCGTTACAGAAATTGATTTTCCAGTGGTTGAGTTAAATAAGTATTCAGACAGACCGGAAACGGCCTCTAGCATGATGCAAGACAAGATCCCACAAGAGAGCATTGATAGAAGAACTGAGGAAATCAGGAAGCTACTGTTAAATACTGGTATATAAAGAATGTTTCTGTGTGATTGGTTGAAGTTCTATCCAGCGCTATAGGGCAAATAATACAAAGTGAATAAAAAAAAGCATTGGAATGAGTCAATTTCTCATTGACCACGGTCCGCGCAGTAGTAAAGGTCGCAATGTGTCTTTCTATATACTTGCTGGTGCCTTATTAATCCTTATTACTATGTCCTCTCTAATTTTTAATTATTTATGGTCTCAGACAATAACCGAAGAAGTTATGGTTCCGATGAGAGATGGGGTTAAGCTTCATACGAAAATATCGAGACCTGCTCGTTCGGGTAGTTATCCCGTTGTTTTGACAAGAGGATACTGGCCCGGGTATAGAGAAGATTACAAAAGATTCACAAAGGCGGGTTATGTGTACGTGGGTCAATCTACTCGTGGCCACGGACAATCGGAGGGTTCTGAGGGTGTTGCTAATAGGTTTTTGATGATGCAGATGATGGTTATGATACTCTCACGTGGATTAGTCAACAACCATGGTGCAATGGAAAAATAGCGATGTATGGCAAATCATATTGGGGACTAACGCAGTGGCTTGTAGCACTGAAACAACATCCAAATCTTAAAGCTATTATTCCTCAAAACGTAAGTGCTGATGGCTTTCACTATGGCTACCGGTGTAATGGTGCGCTCACTTTAGCGATGACTGCTCGGGAAGAGCCTTCGACAGGAACGATTGGAATGCGATAGATCAAATGGGCTGGATGAAATATTTCCGGCACCTGCCCTTGATTACCCTTGACAAAGTCGTGGGCGAGGCTAGTAATTTTGGCGCAAGCGATTTATGGAAAGATTATGTTACTTATTCTACCCACGACGACTATTGGAAGAGGATAAGTATTCGCGCAGATGGAGGCGACGGCAAGTACAGCAAGATTACTGTACCCGTGTATCTGATGGGTAGCTGGTATGATTATTACCCCGGGGAAGCATTAAATAGCTTCCAGAAGCTCAGGGAAGCAGGCGCAGCGGATGAAATTCGAATTGTCATTAATCCGTCGGATCATCTGAACCGGGTAGCCGGGGATATGACCTTCGAAGATAACGCCGGCAAGAATGAGATCGCTCTGGCTGTCCGCTGGCTTGACTATGTGATTAACGGAATTGAAAATGGTATCAAGGACGAACCTCCGATCAAAATCTTCGTCATGGGAATAGATGAATGGAGATTTGAGAACGAATGGCCTTTGGCCCGTACTAAATTTGCTAATTACTATTTTCGTAGCAATAATGGGGCCAGAATTGGTTGGCTTAGCACTGAACCGCCTGGTAACGAAGTGCCGACCACATATACATATGACCCCGATAATTCGGTACCAACACTGGGTGGAAACCATTCCTTCTCTGATAACAATATAACTCACATAATTCGTGCTGGCGCACTTGATCAGAGACCTAACGAAAGCCGGAACGACGTCTTGGTGTTCACAAGCGCTCCGTTGCAGAAGGATACAGAGGTTACAGGACCTATAGTGATAAAATTGTACGCGGCCTCTTCGGCCAGGGATACAGACTTTACTGCCAAGCTGATTGATGTGTACCCTGACGGCACCGCGTACAACCTGACCGAGGGTATCATCCGCGCCAGATTCCGCGAGTCCATATACGATCCTCCAGAACTGCTTGTTCCCGGAAAGGTCTATGAATATACCCTAGAACTGCTGCCCACGAGCAACGTCTTCAAGCGAGGTCATGGTATTCGTGTACACCTGACGAGTAGCAACTTTCCACTCTGGGACAGAAACCCCAACACAGGAAACGAGCAGGGCATGGATACCGAGTTGCAAGTTGCTCACCAGACAATATACCACGACCGAAATTATCCATCCCATATTATACTGCCTATCATACCGAAGTGAGTCTAGTTATAACTACAAAGATGAGGAGTCTTTTATGGAACAGAAATTAAAAGACTTAATGGCTGAACTTTTCAGAATGAAGGAAGATGAAATTACGGATGATCTGACGATGGAACATTCAGATGTTTGGGATTCATTAAAGCACATGGAATTAGTACTATCAATTGAACAAGCATTTGGAATTGAACTTGCATTGGAGGAAATCGTCGCTATGCTGAGCTTTAAGGATATAAAATGGGTTTTGAAAGAAAAAGGGATAGAGGATTGATATGGATCTAAAGGATAAGAAAGTCATAGTCACGGGTGGAGTAAAAGGCATTGGTCGCAGGGTTGTGGAGAAGCTAAGTAACGAGGGTGCGGTAGTCGGGGTTTTTGACATAGATGCTGAGGGGATAAAGGCCTTCAAGGGAAATACACAAAATGTCTGGTGTGTACAATGTGACGTTACGAACTACGAACAAATAAAAACGTCTGTTGATAGCTTTTTCCAAGAATTTCAGCAGATAGATGTTCTGGTTAATAATGCTGGCATTTTATACAGCGCGCCACTGGTAAGTATAACCGGTAAGGGCATAGTGAAGCATGATGTCGGTATGTGGGACAAGATAATATCAACGGACTTAAGCTCTGCATTTTATGTGACTTCGAATGTCGTAGAGAAAATGATTGCGAAGAGAACTAAAGGAGTAATAGTAAACATAAGTTCAGTCTCTGCCTCTGGTAATGCTGGACAGTCGGCTTATTCAGCCGCAAAGGCGGGGGTGAATGCGCTTACCGTAACGTGGGCCAAAGAGTTAGGTCTTTTAGGCATAAGGGTTGTGGGTATTTCACCTGGCTATACTGATACAGAGTCAACGAAAAAGGCTATGAATGAAGAAGTTTTGAAGGAAATTGTAAGGGAAGTACCACTGAGGAGACTTGGAAAGGCTGAGGAAATAGCCGACGGTATAATATGTGCAATAAAAAATGATTTCTTTAACGGCAAAATATTTGAAGTTGATGGGGGGTTAGTCATCTAAAAAAAACTGTGGAGGGGAAAATATCATGTACAGGTATAATCTAGGCATTTGTTTTGAAAATGTAGTTGATAAATACGCTGAAAAGGTTGCCCTAAGGTTTACTAAGACACATAGTATCACTTATATCCAGTTAAATGAGAGGGCTAATCGACTTGCAAGGTATATGTTGGATATGGGCATTGCGCAGAATGATGTGGTCTGCATAGCTGGAGATAAGAAGCCGGATACGTTTGCCAGTATGCTCGCCTGCCTAAAAATAGGTGCGGTCTATTCCATTCTTGACCCGGAAAGCCCGGCTGAAAGACTCAGAAAGATAATTATGACATGTTTGCCGAGACTTGTTATTCTTGAAAGCGAATTGGAAGAGAAGCTGCGGAAGATTCTCGATGAGTTGGATGTAATGGTAATTCACAATGAAACTGATGAGGTCGAAGACAGAATCAAATCGTATGAGGATAAAAATCTGAAGGAAACGCGAAGCGTTACGGGCGCGGATCCGAGTTATATTATGTACACATCCGGATCAACCGGCTTTCCCAAAGGCGCAGTCATGACCCATGGCAATGTCATCAACTTCATAGACTGGAGCATTGAAACCTTCCACATAACGCCAAATGACATCCTCACCAATGTTAACCCTCTATATTTTGACAACAGTGTATTTGATTTCTATTCCGCCGTTTTTTCCGGAGCTTGCTTGGTCCCTTTTGACAAGAAAACCGTAACGAACCCTCAAATCCTTCTTCGAACAATTGATGAACTTCAATGCTCTTTATGGTTCTCTGTGCCGTCATTGCTCATCTTTTTGCAGACCATGAAAGCATTTAAGAAAGAGAACATGCAATTTGTGAGGAGATTCATATTCGGCGGTGAGGGCTACCCAAAATCAAAGCTTAAGAAATTGTATGATCTCTACTCAGACAGAGCCGAGTTTTTCAATGTCTACGGTCCCACAGAGTGTACCTGCATCTGCTCCGTGTATAAGATTTCTGACCAAGATTTTGAAGATCTTCAGGGCTTTCCGCCCCTAGGGAAACTGATAGAGAATTTCGGCTATTTGATCCTCGACGAAAATAATGACCGAATCCCAGAAAATGAGTGTGGTGAATTGTGCTTGTTGGGACCAAATGTTGGAAAAGGCTATTATAATGACCTGGAAAGGACAAAGGCCAATTTTGTACAGAATCCTGAAAACAATAGTTATAGCGATATCATGTATAAAACAGGAGATTTGGTCAGATACAATCCTGAAGACGGCAAAATATACGTCATGGGCAGGAAAGATAACCAGATTAAACACATGGGATATCGAATCGAACTTGAAGAAATTGAGACAGCCATTTGCTGTCTAGATTACGTTTCACAGGCCGCCGTGCTACACGGAAACAGCCGAGGCCTTAGCAAGATCGTTGCGGTCGTCAGTTCCAAAGCGGACATGGAGGAAAGTAGCATAAGACATGATCTAAAACAGATTATACCCGATTACATGATTCCTTCGGCGTTCTGGGTCGTGGACGATCTCCCAAAGAATCCAAACGGCAAAGTGGACCGTAGGAAGCTCGCGGAGATATATTTGGGTCAAGGGTGACGGTTTTGGCCAGAAATATTGAAAGAGTGCTTTGTATTTGATTAAGGCATCGATGGACCCACAGCGTTGGTGATTATTTAGGAATTCAGAAGGAGGCAAAGATGAATAAAATCGTCGTATTTGGAGAAGGGAAGATAGCCGATGAGGCATATTTCTATCTCAGTAATGACAGCCCACATGAGGTTGTGGCTTTTACTGCAGATGCGGATTTCATTACGAAAAAGGAATTGTTTGGTTTACCGATCATCCCGTTTGAGCGCGTTGAGGATGTGTACGCACCTGATGAATATAGAATGTTCGTGGCTCTGGGATATCAGAACTTGAACAAGCTAAGGGCGTCAAAATATTATGAAGCGAAAGATAAGGGATATGAGCTTATTAGTTATGTCAGTTCTAGGGCGTCTAATTTTGGAAATGTGGAAATAGGTGATAATTGCTTTATTCTGGAAAATGCTGTTATTCAACCTTGCTCAAAGATAGGAAATAATGTTTTCATCTGGAGTGGTAATCACATTGGCCACCATGCCACGGTGGAAGATCATTGTTATATTTCAGGCCAGGTTATTATATCCGGCAATACAACCATTGAACCTTATTGTTTCATTGGTGTAAATGCAACTATTGGGCATGAGATAACCATTGGAAGGGAAAGTCTTATCGGCGCCGGTACACTTGTGACAAAAAATGCTGACCCTAAAAGCGTCTACATCACCCAAGATACACCTAAATACAGGTTGGACAGCCCCTCCTTTTTAAAAATGACAAAGTTATAATAGAAGTCTAACAATAACCAATTTTGAATTCTGAATAAGTTATAAAATCCTTAATAGTGTGTAAAATCATGCTTTTGGGAACTATGCTTTGTATCAAATGTGAATAAGGACTTAGATTCATGAAAGGAGTGGATATGAAAATGAAGTGGGAGAAAAAAGGTCACATTTTTTCACCTAGAGGTAACCATGATTGGAATGTCAGCCACGCGCAACTGCCAACAGTAGACAAGGTTAATGATGAGGTTTTGAGAGTTTATTACGGAACACGTGATAAATTGAATCGAACCGTCATCACCTACATAGAAGTCGAGGCCGATAATCCCCAAAATATTCTCTATGTTCATGAAAGGCCGGTACTTGGGTTGGGAGAGTTGGGTTGTTTTGACGATTCCGGGTCGATACCGTCTTGGATTGTCAACTATGGAAATTTAAAATATTTCTACTATGTTGGCAGTAATCCTAGTGTTTCGGTTTCATATCGAAACTCCCTCGGTTTAGCCATAAGTAAGGACAACGGCCAGACTTTCACCAGATTATACAAAGGACCGATTGTGGATAGAACAAAATCCGAACCTCATTTCATTGGGGCAGTATGTGTCATAGTAGAAAATGACCTCTGGCGCATGTGGTACCTTGCTACTATAAAGTGGGTTGTCATTGACAACAAACCCGAACCTGTTTACCACCTTAAATACGCTGAGTCGAAAGATGGGGTCAGCTGGGATAGGCCAGATATTGTCTGTATTGACTTGAAGTCACCTGACGAAGGAGGCGTCTCCCGGCCTTGTGTTATTCACGAAGATGGCATTTACAAGATGTGGTATTCGTATCGCGGTATCAGAGACTACCGGATGAATAAAGCATGTACCTATCGCATAGGCTATGCAGAATCAGAAGATGGGATTAGGTGGGAGAGAAAGGACGATATTGTAGGTATTGATGTGGCGGATGAAGGTTGGGACTCTGTTATGGTCACGTATGCTTACGTGTACGAGCATAAAGGCAAAAAGTATATGATCTACAACGGCAATGGCTTTGGAAAATCGGGTTTTGGCTACGCCACCTTAGGCTGATTAAGGAGAGTATATATCGTAAAGAAATTGTCAGAATTTTAGGAAAACATTTTCTTGAAAGGAGAGGTTGCATAAAACCCGTTCAGAATTGGAAATTTCAAAGCATAATATCAACATGACAAAAAATACATATTTAGAGGTATAAGCATGAAACAAGCATATATTTTTAACGCAGGATGTGTTAGGAGAGCTTTAGACTCTACGAAAATTTCTCATTATCTAACTGAGAACGGCTGGGTGTTTACTAACAAAATATCTTCTGCTGATTTAATTGTTGTTGCTACTTGCGGCACTATAAAGAAATTAGAAGATATTTCAGTAGCTACAATTAGAAAAATTGTAAGGAAAAGAACCGACTCTGCCAAAGTAATCATTACAGGCTGTCTATCAAAAATTAATCCCGACAAAATTCGGGAACTGGGCGATGATTTTGAACTTATACCTACGCGAGAATTAGAGAGATTTGATACAGTATTGAATTCGAAGGTAAAATTTAAGGATGTTCCTGATCCAAACCTAGTTTCAAATGATCTAGGTTTTCAAGATTATGTCCTGGCATATCGTTTATTCAGGAATTCATATTCAATTAAACTATATATTAGGTTGAGTACAAGTCGCAGTTTTAATAGATTTTGTGTTTTCATGGGGGACACCGCTAATCTCATAAAAAGTAAATTGGGTTTGGCTACTCGTCAGAAAATCGTTCCTTATTACAATTTAAGGATTGGGCAGGGATGTGTATTTAAGTGTGGCTATTGTGCTATCAGATTCGCGACAGGAAGACTAAAGAGCAAACCAATAGACCAAATTGTAGAAGAATTCAAAAAAGGACTAAAAGAGGGTCATACGGTATTTCAGCTTATATGTGAAGATACTGGTTGTTATGGGCTGGATATCGGAACAACATTCCCGGCTTTATTAAAGAGACTACTTGAAATTCAAGGAGATTATCAAATACTAATTATTGATTTTTGCGGTTTGTGGGTAGTCAGATATTATGATGAATTAGTTCATCTTTTTCAGGAACATGCAGGCAAAGTAATAGAACTATATGTATCTCTTCAATCAGGAAGTGACAAAGTATTAAGAGCAATGAAACGACCGGTGGAAACTGAAGATCTTATAGCTAAGCTAAAAGAAATAAAGGCAAAGTTTCCTGATATAAACCTCCGAACTACTGTTATCATTGGTTATCCTGGAGAAACTGATGAGGATTTTATGGAGACTATTAAAGCAGTAAAAGAAGTTGGTTTTTCAGAAGTACAATTAAATAAGTATGAGGATAGACCAGGGACCGCATCAAGCAAAATGAAAGATAAGATCCCACAAGAAGTTATTGATAGAAGATATAAGCTGATTAATCAATATTGCTGACATGATTGCAGCCTTTGCATTTGTCCCTAACACCGATGACGTGCTGTTACAATACCACCGAAAAGAAATGACAAAAGAACTCAGCACGAATTCAGTAAACTCTCCATGTGAGTCATGGATATGGTACGGAGAATCCTACTCCTAATGACGACCTTGACAGTGCTGGCTCTGACGGTGTTGACCATGATGGTGTTGGTCCTTACGGATTTCGGTGCCGCGCCAGCCGAAATCCCTGATTGGGTGAATTACCCTGGTAGCGAATGGGAAACCATTACGCCTGAACAGGCCGGACTCAACATACAAAAGTTCAATGCATGGGTCAAGAGCCAGACACCATGCTTCGGAAAAGCCAGCGGCCATCAAAAGCCCGACGGAGGCGGAGTTGTGATTACCCGAGCAGGTTATATCCTGCACACCTGGGGAGATCCCGACTTTAAATGTCAGAGTGCGTCTCTGGGTAAAACATTCACAAGGATGGTACTTCAACTTGCCATTGATAAAGGTCTGATTAGGAGTGCGCATGACCTTGTAAAAGACTACTGGACAGGCGCCGGGCAGCTCGCACCACACAAGGTCATGACCCAAGGCCATAACGCAGAGGTCCGGTTCATACACTTGCAGGAGATGAAGGCCGGGTTCCCTGTAACAAACGGTTGGTTTTGGAAGACACAAGATCCTACGGGTATGATAGGATCCACAGAGATTCCATCGTGGGCAAAATACACGGGTGACCCGCACTATGACAATTACGCTCATATTACGCCTGGCACAACCTACCGCTATTCCAGCGGTGGGTATTGGCGGTTTTCCCAGGCCCTGACCGCGGTTTGGAAAAAAGACCTTAAAGAGGTTTTGGATGAAAACATCATGAGTATTATTGGTATCCCACCGGAGAGATGGGATTGGCTGTATGGCGAGGAGGTTCGCAAGAACCACGATTTCTATCCTCAGCACCCTGATTATGGTGGTTACATTGATCCACCGTACATGATCAATGGGATACGAGTGCGTGGCGGTCCGGGCTGGGTGGCCATGAGTGCGAAGGATTTTGCGCGGCTTGGTCTGCTCATTGCCACCCAAGGCGTCTGGAACGGTGAGCGTCTCATATCAGAACTTGGCGGCAATGTCGGAGTTGGAGCACATACAGTAGACGGCTGGGGTGTCGTCAAAGGAAAACCGGGCTACTTCTCATTCGGCAAAGTAGCGACGGGCTTTAGTGATCCGACTCCCGAGCTTATGGCTGGCTGGATTGTCTCCGCACCCAAAGGCCCTGATTTGTGACCCAGGAGCAGAGCCACGGACTCAGGTTGCGATCTGTCCCATGCGAACGATGCTCTCGAGCAGAGCAACACGCACAAGAAAACTGGAAACGGCCCTTCATAGAACCAAGCATTCCAGTGTAGGTAAGGAGATTCGATATGAGCTATGATGCGAAGAGTGAATGGACAAGATTTTATTTGGGCAAGAAACCTGGGGGGAAGACATACCCCAATGAATATGTTGTCAGAATATTCATGGGAAGCTATCCGCAGTTGAATCTCGATAAATCGCGTTATCAAGAACAGAGGGTTTGCGATGTGGGATGCGGTGACGGCAGAAACCTTGCATTATTTCATAATCTTGGATTCGAAACACATGGCGTTGAAATCACAGAGGAGATAGCAAACGCAACGAAGGCAAGGCTGAAGACAGTGGAGAACATTGACGTCCCTATCCGTCTTGGGACAAATGACAGCATTCCGTACGAGAATGATCAGTTTGATTACTTATTATCCTGGGGGGCTTGCTATTACATGGGGGAACAGGAGGACTTTGGACAATACGTGAAGGAATTTGCCAGGGTACTTAAGCCCGACGGATACCTTGTCCTTCTCATTCCCAAGTCCAACCACTTCATTTACAAGGGGAGTGAAGCAATACGTCCTGGGTATCAACTGATCCAGAACGATCCCGTGGGGATTAGGAATGGTGAGATTTTACGAATGTTTGAAGACGAGAGAGAGATCAAGGAAGCATTTGGAGAATTCTTTGATCGGTTTATAATGGGTTCGCAGGATGATGACTGTTTTGGCGAGGAATTCCACGTATTTCTCGTTGTGTGTCAGAGGAAGGCTTGGTGATCAACCACTCATTCGAGCCTTTTTTTGGAAAGACCTGGCAGTGCCTTTGGCTAATTTCAACGAACTACATACACGAGGGAAAGTAGTTATTGAGAATAAGGTCCATACGGGGAGTTATGCAATTATTTTGCCGGGCGTAAAAATTGGGCGAGGACGCGCGATAGGTGCTGGGGCAATAGTCACCAAAGATTTTCCCCAATGAGTAATTGTTTATGGAATACCATGCCGAGTACAAAGGAAGAGGGCTATAAAGTGAAAAGAATTATTAGATTAACAAGACTTCCATTATTATTTGTATTATTTGCTAAGGGTTTGGTTACATTTACAGTGACTTATATGCCTGGCCCTTTTGGTGATAAATTAAGGTATTATTACTACAAATCACGATGCAAATATCTTGGTAGAAATGTGAAAATTGACCTAGGGGTTACCATGCGAAACCCTAGATTTATTTCAATATACGACAATTCCTGGATTGACAAATACGTAATTCTGGAAGCAGGAAAAATTAATACGGAAAATCTTAAAGGTAGATTTTGGAAGAATCCGGATTTTGACTTAGAAGAAGGGGAATTGAAAATAGGCTCAAATTGTCATATTGCTCCATTTTGTCTTATCCAGGCACATGCAGGTATTTCTATTGGCAACAATATCGCAATAGGTTCAGGGGGAAAAATTTATTCAATCTCTAACGTACCAGTTGATCCACAAAATCCATCACAAGAAATATATTTTACTCCAATGCGGCAGGAATCGGCCTATTACTATGCTTCGATAGTTATTAAAGACAATGTAGGGATTGCCCTTAATAGTGTCGTTTTCCCAGGGGTGACTATTGAGGAAAAATCTTTTGTCGCACCTAATTCAATTGTAATGACCAAAATTAAATCTAATTCTTATGCAGCTGGTAATCCAGCAAAGAAAATAAGAGAGAGATTTTTGACTGATAATTGATATGAAACGAACAACACAAAATGCTATATCCACATTTGGAACTCCAATTGGGGATAAAATAATTTCATTTTCAGGCATGTATTTCATGGTTGTCGGACATTTATTTTTCCTGACAGACGGTCAAATCATCACGCCATATTAGTCCATTTTGACTTTTCTCATCCTGCCGGGCCAAACCTTATCTCGAGCATTCAGTCGCATTATCTGATTATAAAAGAATTGAGGAGAGAGTGGAAAAATTCAAAGTGGGGTTCCATGGAACTCATGCGAAACCTTCGAACTAGATCAATCTTTTTTGCATTTCCTAACCAAGTCAGATGATGAAACGGACTATTTATTGTGACAATATAAAGGGATGCCTGATTATGTTGGTTGTTATTGGCCATCTTTTAGAACTGATGCGAAACAATCTTGATATGGCCAAACAGCTTTTTATGTTTATTTATATCTTCCACATGCCCATGTTCATCATGATTTCGGGCTACTTTAGCAAGGCCGAGACGGGATTGGGGGCCTTAAAAAAACACTTTTATAGAATTCTTCTTCCCTTTCTGACCTTTCAATTCTCACTTGTTGTCATCTATTTTTTCTATCATCCCCTGACAATTAACAGTTTAATCAAGATAAGTCTCACACCGCAATTCGGGCTATGGTACCTGCTCTGTCTCTTCGTTTGGAGAGTAATTCTGCCCTATTTTGATAAGCTTCCATATCCACTCCTGCTGTCCGTAATCATTGGCCTGTTGGGTGGTATTTTTGCGGGAGATGGATTTCTTTTCAGTAGTTCTAGAATGCTGGCCTTTTTCCCCTATTTCGTCCTCGGTTATTACATTAAAAAAAATGAGCTATCAAAGATCCTATATTTAAAAGGAGGAAGCACCACTGTTAGATCAATAAAAATCATTGGTGTCATTATCCTGATATTTGCCTTGGGTTGTTCCGTAATCCTAAATGGACGTCTTCGAGAATTCTTTATGTTCATTGATCCTAAATTGACATCCTCAAGAATTCTTTATGCATCAAGAATTATTCAAGAATTCTTTATGCATTTTAAGTTCTATCCACAATTCCAGTTTCCAATCTGGTTATCGATCCTATTCAGATCGATTGCCTATGCAACAAGTATCTTGGCGGGATTTTCCTTTATACTGCTTGTTCCAAAGTCACATACACTTATCACAAGGGTAGGTAAGCAAAGTTTATACGTATATTTATTACATTCCTTTGTTTTATACTTTTTCGTTGTAACACGATGCTTAGAAGAAGTAATGGAATTGAAATACTTTGTCTTGATTACACTAGCCGCTTTGCCCCTCACTCTCGCCCTTTCTTCCGATATTGTTAAAAAGGCCACAATCATTTTCGTTGAACCCGCCACCGTGATCAATAAGAGACTCTTTAAAAGGTCACAGAGGGATGGCCAGATCTTGTCAACGGATTGGGAGAAGTCCTGGTCCTAAACTCTCTAAACACTTTCTTGATTTGGTATTTTTTTTACGTTTAAGTTTTTCAGGTTCTCTAAAGAGTGCACTTTTACCTTGAAGAACCGATGGCCTCGATAAATCCTTCGGAATCGAAAAAGGGAGTGGCGAATACCATGTCAAAGCAGGAAAAAATCCTTGGAGCAGTCTACCGTGCGGTTGATGAGGTGAACCGGCAACTACCAGAGGGGACCCGAATCAAAAAATCCACAAGCACCGTTTTATTGGGCGAATCAAGGAATTTGGATTCACTCGCGTTTATCAGTCTAATCGTGGCAGTTGAACAGGAGATTGAAGACGCATTCCAGATGACCATTAACCTAACCGATAACACGGATGCAATATATGAAAAGAATAGCCCACTCTATACCATTGAGGCGCTCGTTCATGACATTTTTCAACTCATGGAGGCAAAGTAAAATGTCCAATCAACCGCTCCAATTCCTCCTCATCTCGGACTTCAACATAGATATCTTCAGGGGGTATTTAAATAATGACGATGAGCTTCCCTTAATTGAAGCGAATGGTGCCCCATTCGGTCAAGTCATTGCAGCCCTGGTGGAAAAAAACTTGGAATGCTGGCAGCAGCGTCCTGATTATGCCGTCGTGTGGACTCAACCCGAAAGTGTCATTCCATCCTTCAAGTCGGTTCTGAGCTATCAATCTGTATCTGTTAATCAGATCCTTTCCGAAGTAGATGAGCTCTCTCTCATGCTCAAGCACCTCCAAAAAAGAGTGAAGTATGCGTTCATTCCCACATGGGCGCTGCCTTCATATCACAGGGGCTACGGAATGCTTGAAATGAAAAATGGACTGGGAATAACGAACATCCTGATGCGCATGAATTTGAGGCTAGCTGATAATTTGGAGGAGGCCCCCAATATCTGTCTGCTAAATACTCAAAGGTGGATTGAAACAGCAGGTAAGAACGCGTTCAACCCAAAGTCGTGGTACATGGCTAAGATCGCTTTTGGAAATGATGTCTTTAAGGCGGCTGTGTCAGATATAAAAGCCGGGTTGAATGGTATTCTTGGGAATTCAAGAAAATTAATACTTCTAGATCTTGATGACACTTTGTGGGGGGGTATTGTGGGCGATGACGGCTGGGAAAATCTAAAATTAGGGGGGCATGATCAAGTTGGTGAGGCGTTCGTCGACTTCCAAAAGGAACTCAAGGCACTGACTAATCGAGGGATCGTACTTGGAATTGTTAGTAAGAATGAGGAAACGGTTGCGTTAGAGGCCATCGACAAACACCCGGAAATGGTAATCAAAAGGGAAGACTTTGCGGGTTGGCGGATTAACTGGAATGATAAAGCGCAAAATATTGTGGAATTGGTTCAGGACCTAAATCTCGGCCTTCAATCTGTTGTTTTCATCGATGACAATCCAGTTGAACGTGCCCGAGTAAAGGAAGCTTTGCCTGAAGTTTTTGTCCCCAACTGGCCCCAAAATAAAATGCTGTACAAAAGAGCTTTGCTCGATCTCGCATGCTTTGACGCTCCCTCAATCAGCAAAGAAGACGTTGAAAGAAGTCGCATGTATATGATTGAGAGACAACGTGAGCAGCTCAAATCAAGCGTTGGATCAGTTGATGAATGGTTAAAGACCCTTGGCATCGTAGTGAAGGTCGAACAACTAAACAACACCAATCTGCAAAGAACCGCACAGCTCTTAAATAAAACCAACCAAATGAATCTATCCACTCGTAGAATGTCGGGACAGGAATTGCAGACGTGGGTAGATCAGCGGAATCATGAACTCTGGACCTTTAGGGTCTCTGATAAATTTGGTGATTCAGGATTGACAGGTATTCTAAGTATTGAAAAGGACGGTAATAAAGCTCAAATAGTAGATTTTGTTTTGAGTTGTCGTGTTTTCGGTCGCAAAATAGAGGAAACTATGATCTATTTTGCAATCGAACATGTGAAATCAGAGGGACTAGATGAAATCTACGCACTATATAATCCAACACCGAAGAATCAGCCATGTTTGGGCTTCTGGAAACAATCGGGATTTACATACAATCAAGTGAAGAACCGCTTTATCTGGCAGATCAAACGTCCGTATGCATTGCCAGATGGAATACAAATTGAATGTGAGGCGTTGAACAGTGAACAGCCTCAGCACTTCAAGTATCCTAACCCGCTTATTTCGGCCCAAGAAGTGTGATGTATCGGAAGGTATATTTTCGGTGGAAGTGGAGAGTTGTTCGCATCTGAATTCTGCACCAAACCGGCCCCTGCAAGCAGATGGCGATCAAGCAAGGTAATATATGTTTTTGGATAATAAAATTTCTTTTAACGACCGTAATATGTATTGTCACAGTTTACGGCCTTAGTTGTATGAACAGAAGACAAATTCCGGAATGGGTAAATTTTCCAGGTGAACAATGGGAATTGATTACTCCCGAAGGAGCAGGGCTCGATCCGGTTAAATTCAATGCGTGGATCAATAGCCAAAATCCTTTGTTTGGAAGAGGTACTGGCGGACAATACCCGGGAAATGGTGGTGTGGTTATCGCCAGAGGGGGATACATAATTCACACATGGGGGGATCCGAATTTCAGATATCAAAGCGCGTCACTGGGTAAAACTTTTACAAGAATGGCACTTCAACTTGCAGTAGATGAGGGTTTGATAAAGAGCCGAGACGACCCAGTGAGCAAATACTGGACCGGTGAAGGTCAGCTCGAAAAACATAAAGTATTAAACCGTGGCCATCATCAGTATCTCACGTTTAGACACCTTTCGGAAATGCGTGGTGGATTCCCAGTTACAAATGCTTATTTTTGGAAAAATAAGGCCAATACTGGAGAGTTTAACCCCGGCATCCCAGCATGGGCAAAGTGGACCGGAGATCCGGATTATGATAACTACGCTCACGTCGAGCCTGGGAAGCATCGACAATACAGTAGTGGGGGTTACTGGCGCCTTTCACAAGTTCTAACCGCCGTATGGCGCAAGGATTTGAAAGCACTTTTGGACGAAAAAATTATGAGCAAAATTGGTATCCCTGAAAACCGGTGGGAATGGATATCAGGCGAAGAGGTTCACAATAACAAAATGTTCTACCCACAAACACCAGGCTATGGCGACTTTCTCGACCCTCCTTTTAAAATAGATGGGTTACCTGTTCGCGGTGGAGGGGGCTGGGTAGTTATGAGCGCCATGGTTTTTGCGCGTGTTGGGCTACTTATTGCAACGGGAGGAATATGGAAAGGCGAACAACTGATAAGCAGGATTGGAGGAAATGCTGGAGTGAATGCCAATACAGTTGAAGGATGGGGGCGCATTAAAGGAAAAGAAGCGTATTTTTCTTTCGGAAAGGTTGCCACTGGTTTTAATGATCCTACCGAAGAACAGTTAGCATCGTGGATCATTGGACCAATTGCGGCTCATAAGTATAATCAAGTAATCAATAAATCTGGAGGAATTGGCAATGGTGAAATCAAATATTAATGATTTGGGTATTTTTGGCGGTAAACCAGCCTTCAATAACAAACTACATGTTGGTCGTCCTAATCTCGGTGACCGGCAGAACTTTCTGGAACGTCTAAACGAAATACTTGATCGAAACTGGTTAACCAATCAAGGACCCTGTGTTAAAGAATTTGAGGAAAAGATTGCTGGAATTGTAGGGGTAAAGCATTGTATTGCCATGTGCAATGGGACAGTAGCTTTAGAGATCGCCATTAGGGCACTTGGTCTAACTGGAGAGGTTATTTTGCCGGCCTTTACCTTCGTTGCAACAGCTCATGCACTGCAATGGCAGGAGATTACACCGGTTTTTTGTGATATTTCCCCAAGAGATTACACCATAGACGCAACCAAGATAGAAAAAATGATTACCCCACGCACAACAGCTATTCTACCTGTACATCTTTGGGGGCACGTCTGTAATATCGAGGATTTAACCGAAATCGCCCGAAGGAACGGGCTTAAACTGTTGTTCGATGCCAGCCATGCTTTTGGATGCTCTTATCATGGGCGTATGGCTGGTACTTTTGGGGATGCAGAAGTATTTAGTTTCCATGCTACAAAATTCATAAACACGTTTGAGGGAGGCGCAGTGGTCACAAACAATGATGAACTTGCGGATAAAATACGGTTGATGAAAAACTTTGGTTTTGTGGGAACAGATGATGTCGGATATATAGGTACCAACGGCAAAATGAACGAGGTATCGGCCGCTATGGGGTTGACATCTTTGGAGAGCATAGATGATTTTATCTCTATTAACCACAGCAATTACGAACAATATCAGAAAGAGTTGTTGAGAGTTCCGGGCCTTCAACTTATCCCCTTCGATGAAACAGAAAAATGTAACTATCAGTACATCGTTCTGGAAAATAATGAAACATTAACAGGTATTGGTCGAGATGATTTAGTTGAAGTGCTCAGGAGCGAGAATATTCTAGCCCGTCGCTATTTTTATCCAGCTTGTCATAAAATGGAGCCTTATCGCTCCTACTTTCCGCACGCTGGGTTACTTTTACCAGAGACAGAACGTCTCATGCACCAGGTGATCTCTTTGCCAACCGGAACTTCCATTGGAATAGAAGATGTTAGTCGGATCTGCGAGATTATCCGCTTTGTCGTGGCCAATGGGCAGGCGATAAGTGACAAGCTGTCGGGAAAAACAGAGAAGGTAATAACCTTGCCATTCGCTATGTCAACTTGGGAACGGAGGCCTCAGACGAAAGCAAATGGAGCAATAATTAGTTAGTTTCTTATTTTCTGTTACTGCCCGCAAATCAAAAGGGAATCGGAAAGGCTGCTTAGAAGACAATTTTCCAAAGGTTCATAAGAACTTCCCGTTAGTTACAATCTCAACAAACTGAATCGACGACAAAAATCTATGAACAAAAAAACCTTATTAGTCACCGGTGGCGCCGGCTTTATCGGAACAAACTTTATTCGTCATTCCCTTGCCGTCAGGCCCTCTTGGCATATAGTGAACCTGGACGTATTGACTTACGCAGGTAATCTCGCCAACTTCAAAGACCTTACTCTTGATCAGACAGAAAGACATGGTTTCATCCATGGAGATATACGGGAGGCGGATCTCCTTGATGAGCTTTTTTATGAAGAGAAACCTGACGCTGTCGTTCATTTCGCCGCCGAGTCTCATGTGGACCGCTCCATTCATGATCCTGAGTCCTTTCTAGCGACAAACGTCACCGGCACATTTCGCCTCCTTGAAGCAAGCCTGAGGTTTTGGGAGAAGAGCGGTAGACCGGAAGGTTTTCGTTTCCTGCACATTTCCACTGACGAAGTCTATGGAAGTCTTGGAGCCGCAGGATACTTCACCGAGAAAACACCCTATGACCCCTCCAGCCCCTACTCCGCCTCCAAGGCTGCTTCTGACCACTTTGTCAAGGCTTTTTTTCGCACCTACGGTCTCCCCACTATCATTACCAATTGCTCAAATAATTATGGTCCTTACCAGTTTCCGGAAAAGCTCATTCCTTTCATGATTCTAAATATTTTGGAAGAAAAAACCCTGCCCATCTATGGCGACGGTAAAAATATTCGTGACTGGCTCTATGTTATCGACAATTGCGACGCCCTGATTAAAGTTCTTGAAGAAGGGAAACCGGGGGAAACTTACAACATAGGAGGTAATGAAGAACGTCAGAACATTCAGATCGTTCATCTCCTTTGTGACATTCTAGATGGCCGCTTAGGGCGTTCTGGCAAGGAATCGAGCCGGCAGGTTATCCGCTTTGTTAGTGATCGTCCAGGGCATGATAGACGCTATGCCATCGATGCCTCCAAGATCCAAAGGGAACTTGGTTGGAGCCCCAATCATCGCCTTGAGGAAGCGCTTGAGGCTACCGTAGATTGGTACATGAATCACATGGACTGGGTGGAGTCCGTCCGAAGTGGTGAATACCGTAAATGGATTGAAATCAACTACCACGACCGAGGTGGATTAGTCAAATAGTCAAACGGTTGATTAGTCCAATGGAAAAACAAACATTTGTTTAAATTACCCAATGGTCAAAACTGAGTGGACCAGTTCGCCATTTCAGGATTTCACTACGTATTCAGTCCATCGATCAGCTATTTTACTACTTGACCAGTAAACAATTTGACCATTTGACTAAAAATCAACGTATGGAAGAGACAAAATGTGATGATTTTCGAGATTTGGAAGTTTGGAAACGATGCCGCGACATTAGAAAAAAGATTTGGGCTTTATCTAAGGATTTGCCTTTTTCACTTAGCATTTGACTATTCGCCCAGTCAACTATTTAGCGAAATTTTCAATGGCTATATCAAATATTTGAAATGCAGGAAAGAATGCGAGTGTCTTTTTTGGGGCAGGTAATCAAATAGTGAAATCGTCGAATGGGATAATCTAAGTTCGTATAAACTGTCTATCACAAACAGAATAAAATTAAAGGATATAGAAACGAGGTAATAAAAGCAATTTTGTGGTCATAACATGTTAAACTTTTGATTAAGGTAATGATCCAAATGAATACTTCTCCTAAATTCTCTCCCAAGGTCAGTGTAGTAATGATAACATACAATCATGGAAAGTATATTGAAACAGCGATTAAAGGGGTTTTGGCACAAAAGTGTAATTTTGATTTTGAACTAATTATCGGTGATGATTGCTCAACTGACGGGACTACAAATGTTATAATTGATTTCTATAAAAAGTATCCGCACATAATAACACCAAATATACACAAGGAAAACCTAGGACCTCATGCTAACTTTAAATCGACATATAAAAAAGCAACTGCTGAATACATAGCAATCTGTGAAGGGGATGATTACTGGACCGATGCACTAAAGCTGCAAAAACAGATTGATTTTTTAGAAGCAAATTCCGATTTTGTAATGTGCAGCCATGCTGTAGAGACAACTTTTGAAGGCGGGGTGGAAGAAACAAATCCCTTTGTAGAACCAATAGAAAAAGCCACATTTTATGATTTATTAGAAAGTCACACTTTACCAACATTAAGCCTGGTTTTTAGAAATGGGATTATTAATGAATTTCCTGAATGGTTGGAAAATGTCCTATGTGGTGATGCAGCTTTAGAATTAATATTAGCTCATCATGGGAAAAATTACCATATAAATGAGGTTATGGGAATACACCTAAAACATCCCGGTGGTATTACCCAGACTCCTGAATGGAAGCAAAACAGAACAAAAGATAAACTCTGTTTATATCAAAATCTTAACAAACACTTGAATTGCGAACATGAAGATGTTTTAAATCCTAAGATTGTAGAGCTTTTGCTCAGAATGGGAATCCTTGAATTAAAGAAAGGAAACATGTTGAGATCCTTAACATATCTATCAAAAGGTTTCCTGAAGTCTCCGTTGAGATTCTCCCAAAAAAGCATTAAAACAATTGCAACAGCAATAATAAGAAATATAAATTGAATTTCAAACTTCGTACTGAGAGGAGCTATAATGATACCAGCCCGCAGGATGTTTTGGACCTGACTCAAAAGCCGAATAACCACCTTCTAAGAAAACGTATTCATTACAATTTGCGTAGAGGCTGGTGCTTAAAGCTGGCTATATCCGGATTTCTCAAAAGCGTAAAATCACATAAGGTCAAGCAGATAGGGAGTTTAGCTTTCGTTTTGAATATACAGATTTACACACGAATATGATCAAGAAGAAATTCTTGCTCATGTATTTCGGTTGAATAGGACCAGTTATCGCGAATTCTATCTACAACTCGCTCACTTTGCTTGATAACTACTCCTATTCAAGCGGTTCAAGAAAAGACATATTAGCGAACATCGCTTCAGATCACAGCGTTAATCAAAAAATCTAATCATTTCAAAGATTAATTCCTTTGAGAAATTCGGATTGACCCTTAAAGCTTTGCAAAATGCTCAAATCTACTAATTGGAGGTTTTGAAACCGGATCGAAGCTAAATCATTTCTCGCTGAGTATTCGTTGGAGAAAAATAGTGGAAAAATTAATATCAGTTGTTATACCCTCCAAAGATGAAGAAAAGACTATTGCCAAATGTATTGATTCAGTAATTGCAGCTTTGGAAGGCATACAAAGCTACGAAATCATACTCGTAGATTCATACTCTGTGGATAGGACTATCGAAATAGCAAAAAAATATCCAATAAGAATATTGCGCTTAAAAAAGTATTGGCCAAAATCTCCTGCTGCAGGGCGATACTTAGGTGGTATAGATAGCAATGGAAAATATATACTCTATTTAGATGCTGATATGGCAGTAGATAAAGAGTGGATAAAGAGAGGCTTGAATGCTTTGGAAAAAAGCGAGAAATTCGCAGGAGTAACTGGAGTTATTTATAATGTCTTGCCTGACGAGAAGGTCAATAAAAAGAGACCAGTAAGAACTCATATAGGTCATGTGGAGTATTTACCCGGTGCAGCAATTTACAGAAACGATGCGCTTAAAGAAGTAAAGTACTTTAACCCATTTCTTCAAGGCTATGAGGATAAGGAGATAGGTTATAGAATCTCAGAGAGGGGATTCAAACAGTTAAGAATAAAAGACACCATAGCCTACCACTTTGTTAAAGAAAAAGATTTAAAAGAGACCCAAGAAAAATCTCGATATTTTACCGGAGTAGGTCAATTCCTAAGATTGCACTTTAACCTTACTAGCTTAGTTGGTACTTTCAGAGAATATCCTCTCATATTCTTCTTTTATTGCTATTTTCTATTTTCTTTGGGTCTAGCTATTTTGTCGATTATTCAAAAGGATTCTGTTTTTTTGGTGATTCCGATCTCACTTAGCCTTGTAATTCTTTTAGCTTTGATATTTAAACAAAGAAACTTAAGAAAATCTGCCTTATTTATTCTTTCAATATTTTTATCATCAGCTAACATTGTTTGGGGGCTTCTAAGAAAGACGGTGAAGGCAGATGAATATCCTAAAGACTTGGAAATAATAAAATGATTTTCGGCTTACTATAGGCTTCATTGATCGAATTGCTGCGAATCATCTTGCTGAGAAGTCAGAAATATATTTCGGTTACTAAGACGAGCATAATTATATAGACATTTTCATAGAACTTTGGTATACGCCCAAGCATGGAAAAGCTTGCTGGAAGAAAACTTAATCCAAAGACTATGGAAGAGATCCGCATTCGAGCGGTTCACCGTGTCCAAGAAGGTGAAAGCCCTGAAACGGTCATAAAAGCCTTGGGCTTTGTCAGAGCGTGCATCTACAACTGGCTGGCTAGATACCGCGCAGGCGGATGGCATGCATTG
>SDBU01002202.1_pt1 | contig 26424 bp, 26 predicted proteins | sample 2277071 | NCBI WGS metagenome assembly SDBU01 (sample SAMN10397929, study PRJNA504765) | marine sediment metagenome | isolation source: marine sediment core GS08_GC12, 126 cmbsf | place: Arctic Ocean: Gakkel Ridge, Loki's castle | collected 2008
TATAAAGTTCACCTTGACTTTGTTGGATTCCAGTTAATATATTGCTTTGTTCATTCTGGCTTTCCTGAATCCTTGTTAATATTGAACTTTGCTCTGATACTGTTCCCCTTAGCCAGAAGCCCTGAAGATTCCCTACAATCAGTGATGCAATTACAATGCTCAGAACTATCCATTTTATCACCCTCATTTTTACCTCCTTTTTCTCTTTTTTCATAAAGTATCATGTGAGGGTAGCTTTAGTCAACACAACTTCATTTCTTCCTGCTATCGATACCATGCTGGGGAATGTGAGGATAATATGTAGCAAAGTTGTAAACTTTGACTTTATTGATGAGACCGTTGTTCCTCTTGCTACACCAATCCTTAAACTAGCGCCTGATTCCTTTATATGTGAACATCGCCTGATGTTGCTGAAAAGTGGCTTTGAGGGTATAATCTATATTCAATAAAAGCCAGCGTAGCTCAGGGGAAGAGCAGCGGTTTCGTAAACCGCCGGTCGTCGGTTCGAATCCGACCGCTGGCTGTATCTGCGTCAATCCTTGCCTGGCAGCGTAGTTTAGCGTCTCAGAGAATGGAAGAGCTTTCTGACCCCATCATGACACTCTACAACTACCCTGGAGGGAAGAGAAGTGCTAAGAAGGAGAGCGTTTAATAACTAAGCTTAAAATCTCCTCGGGATGGTTGTGTACCTATAGCCAGATAGCCTCAAAGCTATTATAATAAGGGAAAGCAAAATAAGGAGGCTCCTAGGGATAAGCTGATGGAAGAGATCGTCTACCTCAATGGCTCTCTTATTCCCCGCTCGCAAGCAACTATCTCCGCTTCTGATTATGGCTTTCTTTATGGTTATGGGCTATTTGAAACCATGCGCTCATACTCTGGGCACATCTTCCGCCTGGAGCAGCATCTGGAGCGGCTTTCCCGTTCCGCCAAGCTGCTGGGAATAAATTTTAGCCTCAATAGCTTCGACTTAGAAGAGGCTCTTTATGCCACTTTGAAGGCAAATAAACTAAAGGATGCTCGTCTCAGGCTCACCCTTTCTGGAGGTGAAGGGGAAATAACCCCAGACCTTTCTAGCTGTAGGTCTCCCAGGGTGCTCATTGTAGCTAGCGGCTATACTCCATACCCAAGTCAGCTCTATCAACAAGGGTTTAAAGCCATAGTATCCTCTATTCGGCGAAATAGCCAGTCTTGGCTCTCAGGGTTGAAGTCGCTCAACTATCTGGATAATCTGCTGGCTCGAGGAGAAGCCAAAGCCGCTGGCGTTGATGAGGCAATCCTGCTTAACGAGGAGGGGTTTCTCACCGAGGGCAGCATGAGCAATATCTTTCTGGTATCGGGACATACCCTGCTCACCCCCAGTGTGGATAGCGGGATTCTGCCAGGGATTACGCGAGGGGTTGTTTTGGAGCTGGCGCTATCTTTGGGTATCGAGACGACTGAGCGAAGGATAAAGATAGAGGAACTCCTTCAGGCTGATGAAGCCTTTTTCACCAACTCGCTTATAGAAATAATGCCTCTCACCCAAGTCAGCGGGCAAATCCTTGGCTCAGGGGGAGCTGGTGTAGCGACTCAAAAACTTATGGCAGCTTATAGGAAGCTAGTGGAACAAGCAACCCGATGATTCGTCAAATTCTCCATGTAGACCTTGATGCCTTTTTTGTTTCTGTAGAGCAAGCCCTGCGCCCATCTCTCAAAGGAAAGCCAGTGATAGTTGGTGGCAATCCCCCTCGTGGGGTGGTAGCTTCAGCTTCCTATGAAGCCAGGGCACAAGGAGTGCGTGCTGGGATGCCTCTTTCCAGGGCTCATCGTCTCTGCCCTCAAGCTATTTCCCTTCAGGTTGATTTCCCTCGCTATCGTCAGGTCTCGGAGAAATTTATGAATATCTTGGCTGATTTTTCCCCTTATATCGAGCCGGTAGGGCTTGATGAAGCATATCTGGATGTAACCGGCTCAGGCTCAGCTACAGAAATAGCCTCAATTCTAAAGAGCCGCATAAAAAGTGAGCTGGCTCTTACTGCTACAGTAGGCATTGCCTGTTGCAAGGTGGTAGCCAAGATTGCCTCTGGACTTGCTAAACCTGATGGGCTGCTTGAGGTCAAACCTGGGAAGGAGCGTGGCTTTCTTGCTCCTTTGCTTGTAGCCAGGCTGCCCGGAGTGGGTAAAAAGACAGGGCAAATACTTAGGGGGATGGGGGTAGTTACTATTGGGCAGCTAGCTGCCTTACCCTTGCCCCTCCTTAGGCATACCTTCGGTATATCAGGGGAAACACTATATCGCTATGCTAATGGCATCGACCAAAGCGAGGTCGAGCCCCCTTCTCCAGCTAAGTCTATCAGCCGTGAAACCACCTTTGCTGAAGATACCCTTGACTTCAGCCTGCTTGAAGCGATGCTAGGCTGTCTCAGCGAACGGGTTGGGGATGAGCTTCGCTGCCAAAATAGGCGAGCTAGGTGCATAACCCTGAAGCTTAAGTATGCTGATTTTAAGGAAATCACCAGGAGCCACATCCTGAAAGTGGCTTGCCAGGCTGACCAGGTTATCTTCGAAATCGGGCTTGGGTTGCTTGAGAAAGCTCTGGCGAAATCACATAAACCAGTGCGCCTTATTGGAATTAAGGTATCGAACCTGGTCGGTGAGGAGCCTCAGCTCAGCATGCTAGATTCTGCCACAGAGAAGCTGGAGAAACTCGACCATGTCATTGACCACATTCGCCGGCGATATGGTTACAGCCTTATCCAGAGAGGGAGAACCTTGTCCTTTAACCGCCTCCTGCCCAAATGGAGGTGAATTTCAGCTTGCTGAGATTAGGGGTTTGTGCTAGACTTCCTCTAAGACAGATGAAGAGGGTCTTTTCCGGCGCCCGCCCTACAGGAAGGCAGCACTTAGGTAATTACCTCGGAGCTATCCAAAACTATGTCAGCCTCCAGGATGAATACCAGTGCATCTATTGCATTGTGGATGTTCATGCCCTGACCACCATAGAGGGCACTGATAAGCTCCAGGAAAATATCCACGAGATGATGCTCGACTGGCTGGCAGCAGGGCTCGACCCTCAAAAGAGCATCCTATTTGTGCAATCATGGGTCCCTGAAGTGATGCAGCTCCACACCTTGCTTAGTATGGTCACCCCTCTAGGCTGGCTGCTGAGGGTTCCTACCTTCAAGGAGAAAGCAAGAATGCAGCCCCAAAACATAAATTATGGGCTGGTAGGCTACCCTGTGCTGATGACCGCAGATATTGTGCTCTACAAGGCGGAGGTTGTCCCCGTAGGTGAGGACCAGGTGCCTCATCTGGAGCTAGCCCGAGAGATTGCACGGAGGTTCAATAACCTGTTTGGCTACACCTTCCCCGAGCCACAGGCAAAGCTAAGCTATGCCCCACTTATCCTGGGTTTGAATGGGGTGGAAAAGATGAGCAAGAGCCTGAATAACGAGATTGACCTGTCAGCCTCGCCTCAGCAGACCCTGGAGAGGGTGATGACGGCTTTCACTGATCCAGCTCGCAAGTTTCGCAGCGACCCTGGGCATCCTGAGGTATGCAATGTCTATCGCCTCCATCAGGTATTTAATCCAGATAGATTGGAGGAATACTCTTCTCAATGTCGCACCGCAGCTATCGGCTGTGTCGATTGCAAGCAATTGCTTGCTCAGGAGATAAACACTGCTCTAGCCCCCTTCCGTGAACGGCGGAAGGAGCTGGAAGCTAATCCTGACTATGTAAGAGAAGTTCTTGCCGACGGGGCTCATCGCGCTCAGTCCATTGCCACCGAGACCATAAGGGAGGTCAAGGAGAGGATGGGGCTTATTTTGAGCGCGTAGTTATTCGTGTAAGTCCTTAAAGGAAGTTTGAATCCTGCTCAGGGAGCCGTGGGTTCGTTTAATACCTATTAGGCGACATTTCGCTTAGCAATTTCTCCATTAGTGGGACGCTGGAAGTAGAAATAGAGGTAGATTGAGAGATGCTCGGCAAAGAGGGAAGGATACGTAGACCTCGTCGGTTCTGGGTAGGAGTGGTTCTCGCCTCTATTGGTGCGCTATTTTCGTTAGCGGTCGTATTATCCTCTTTAGACGATCCAGACCTCTCAGACGTTATCCTGGGCACTGCAGTTATCTTCGGACCCCTCTTAGTGCTAGGCATTGCTCTTATGCTAAGCGGTTGGAGGCAACCGTCCAGGGAAAGAGCGGAACTTTCCAGAAAAGGGAGAGGTTACAGGATTGCTCTCTTCTTCGTTGGCGTTACTTTATTCACTCTGATTGGCATAGTGATGGTGCCTTTGGGAGTTATCTCATTGCTAGGTCAGAAGAACGTGGGGCCGACATTACAGACAACCGCCGTAGTTAGCGATATGAAGACCAAGGAAATCTATCACTCAGGTGGTCTATATGGAGGGGGGTATTCGGAAACAGTGTACCACATCTACCTTGATTTTTCCGATAGCCAAATTGATCCAGAATTAACTGAACTTCTATCTCAACAGCAGCAGGGCCTAGACTGCTCTCGTGAACAGTTCGACCATTTCTACGTGGGGAAACAGGTCACTATCGTGTATCACATTATCGAGGCTGGAGTCACTATCCACTTTCATATCGCCATTGAGTCCATAGATGGGTACCACCCCAAGGCGGGCATCGGCGACTTGACAACGCCTAGACACGAAAGGGAGGAAAGCATTGCTGTTACGGCTATCGGTGGCGCAATGCTGGGCTTGGCAGTGTTCCTCTTCGTACTTTGGCGGCGTGGAAAGCTACAAACGGGCTGACCCTGAGACCAGGGCTTCCTCACGTTTGGGAGGTTTTGCGGCTAAAGGCTTTTGGACGCATACTTTGGCTCTGGAAACAGGGGACACTTCAGACTCCAAAGCCCTGCATCGCCCTGAGCGGGCTTGGATTTAAGTAAGGCGATGCCTCTCCACAAACCTCCCCATCCTTCTCAGGGCTTCTTCAATTTCACCAAGGGAGGTAGCATAGCAGCAGCGAATGTATCCTTCGCCGCATTGCCCGAAGGCGGAGCCAGGAACTACAGCCACCCTTTCCTCCAGAAGTAGTCGCTCAGCGAATTCCTCCGATGACAGCCCGGTGATTTTGACTGAAGGGAAGGTGTAAAAAGCCCCCCTGGGCTCAAAGCAGGCTAGACCTATCTCATTCAAACCCTTGACCATTACACGGCGGCGTCGGTCATATTCCTCCAACATTCGTTTTACTTCTTCTCCCCCTGCCTTTAGTGCTTCAGTAGCTGCCACCTGACCCATTATAGGGGCACAAAGCATGGTATACTGGTGAATCCTTGCCATTGCCTCTATAATCTCAGCTCTGCCAGCAGCATAACCAACCCTCCACCCTGTCATGGCGTAGGCTTTGGAAAAGCCTCCCAGGAGGATGGTGCGTTCCCTCATCCCCGGCAAGGCGGCAAAGCAGGTGTGCTCCACCCCATAAACCAGCCGAGCATAAATCTCGTCAGAAACTACTAGGAGATTATGCCGCTTGGCTACCTCGGCTATCTGCGCTAGTTGTTCCTTATTCATCACTGCCCCGGTAGGATTAGCTGGGTAGCCAATTAAGATAGCCTTGGTCTGCTCGGTGATTTTAGCCTCGATGTCAGAGGCATTGACTTCGAAATTATTCTCAGGGCTAGTGGGAACCGAGACGGGTATTCCTCCAGCAAGGGTGATGCAAGGAATATAGGCAACATAACTGGGGTCGGGCAAAATAACCTCCTCCCCAGGGTTGAGAGTAGCCCTCATAGCCAGGTCAAGCCCCTCGCTTACCCCAGCGGTGATAAGCATCTCACTTTTGGGGTCATAGTCCAGACCATAAGCAGTGTGTAAATAATGAGCCAGCTCTTGACGCAATTCAAGCATCCCCAGGTTAGAGGTGTACATAGTATATCCCCTCTCCAGAGAATAGATAGCTGCCTCCCTGATATGCCACGGGGTCACAAAGTCGGGCTCACCAACCCCTAAAGAGATTACCCCCTCCAGTGAAGAAACCAGGTCAAAGAACCTCCTTATCCCTGATTTTGAAACCTGGCGCATCCGCTGGGAAACTGTGTTGCGAGTCGAAGGAACTATTGACATAAAAGCCTCCGCTATCTTGATATAGGGTTAAAAGGTGAGGGGTAACCGCTTAGCCCCCTCCTCCCCCTCCAGAATTTCGCCGTCCTCCTTGTAGCGCCGAAGCAAGAAATGGGTTACTGTCCCTTGTACCCCCTCCAATGGGGCAAGCTTTTGAGCTACAAAGGAAGCTACTTCCTGCATAGTTTTACCCACTACTAGGACAACAAGGTCATAGGCGCCTGAGACAAGATAAACCGAATGGGCTTGAGGGAAGCGGTAGACGCGCTCAGCCACAGCATCAAAACCCACATCGCGTTGCGGTTGAACCTTAATTTCAATCAAAGCCCAAACTCGCTCCTCCCCCAGCTTATCCCAATTAATCATAGCCTTGTATTTCACAATAGTTCGCTCTTCTTCGGCTTTTCTGATGACATTTTCTACCTCAGCCACAGGGATTCCGGTCATAGTGGAAATCTGCTGGGGTGTAGCCCGAGCATCCTTCTCCAGGATAGTAAAAATCTCCTTCATCTCCACTCCTTTCAGACAAGCTCAGTTAGCCACCATCGGTCTTCTGGCTCATTATAACAAAGCTCAAAGCACAAATTATCTTCAGTGAGAATCCGAAAGTGCCTTTCCCTCGGCTCTCGCCACTCCTGTTCCACACTTTGAACTCTATGTAGAGTGCCTTGCCACCAAAAGGAATCAGGGCGCTCAGCATAGGTATGACCGGAGTAACACTGAGCCTGGGTTCTCATAATTTTCCAAACTTATTGTCTAACGAGCAGCCTTATTCTGTGGCTATCCCACAATCGAGCCTCAAGCTCGCTATCAAACCAATGCTTGTATGGGTCGCTTTTCGCCCTGTCCAGGACAAAGGCAATCACGTATGAGTATTGGACAGAATAGATGAGCGCTTGCCCAATAGCCGTGGTTACTATATTAGTCAAGCTATTGCCACTCTTAGCCAGTTTCACCTCGATAGCAACAGTGGGCGACTCCCGCACCTCTATTGTTATATCTGGCCAGAAATCTGTCCCATAAGCCCAAACTGACTTAATTTTCCCCTTGTCCCTCCCCTCAACCCAAACGGAGGCAAGCTCTCCAAGCCCTCCAAGCTCGGCATTGATATACTCTGTGACTATCTCGCCGATTTCTACCAATAATTCCCCCTCTGTATCATAGTCTCCGAACTCTGCGTTCTGCAATCTTTCACAAAGTCCATCGATAGTGCGGGTGGCGTCGAAATGTTGCAACATTATAAGAACTCCTTTCTAAATTTCTGGTCTCCTCTTATGCCAATCGGTGGCTTGCTCATAGGCGAAGGCAATGCGTAGAAGCATCTCCTCACCAAAGGGCTTACCAATAATCTGCATCCCTACAGGAAGCCCATCAGCAAAACCACCAGGAACTGAAATAGCCGGAACACCGGCGATATTTATAGGCAAGGTGCAGACATCACTGAGATACATCTGAAGGGGGTCATCTATCTTCTCACCAATCTTGAATGGCACAGTTGGGGATGTAGGAGTAACCAAGGCATCAAACCTCTCAAAAGCCTGGTTGAACTCCTGGATTATCAAGGTGCGCACCTTTTGAGCCTTGAGATAATAGGCATCGTAATAGCCTGCCGAAAGGGCATAGGTCCCCAGGATAATACGCCGTTTTACTTCTGGACCAAAGCCAAATTGTCTGGTCTCATCCATACTCTGCCACATACTCCTCGCCTGGTGAGAGAAACCATACTTTACCCCGTCATAGCGAGCCAGGTTGGCTGAAGCCTCAGAGGGAGCTATGATATAGTAGACAGCCAGGGCATAAGGAGTATGGGGCAGGGATACCTCCCAATCTACCTCAGCCCCCAATTCCTCCAGCTTACTTATGGCAGAGAGCATCGCTTCCTCCACACCTTTTTGCATCCCGGAGACAAAATACTCCTTTGGCACGCCGAGGCGCAACCCATGGAGGTCAGGAATGAGCGAGCGAGTATAGTCAGGCACAGGATAAGGCACGGAGGTAGAGTCCCTTGGGTCATAGCCAGCGATAGTATTCATCACCAAGGCACAATCGGTAACATCCTTGGTGAGTGGTCCAATCTGGTCAAGAGAACTGGCAAATGCCACCAAGCCATATCTTGACACCCTACCATAGGTTGGCTTCAATCCCACCACATTGCAGAATCCTGCCGGCTGGCGGATGCTCCCGCCGGTATCGGAGCCGAGGGCATAGATAGTCTGGTCGCAAGCTACCGCTACTGCCGAGCCTCCGCTGCTGCCGCCAGGAACTCGGCTCAAATCCCAGGGGTTATTTGTAAGGGAAAATGCTGAGTGCTCGGTGGAAGAGCCCATGGCAAACTCATCCATATTCGACTTGCCCACAACTACCACCCCCTCCCTGTTCAACTTCTCCATTACTGTAGCGTCATAGGGTGGGACGAAGTTCTCCAGCATCCTTGAGGAGCATGTGGTGCGTATCCCCCTGGTACAGATGTTATCCTTGATTAACACTGGGATACCAGTAAGCGGTGTCGCCTCCCCCTTCTTTATCCTCCGGTCTGCCTCCCTTGCCTGAAGCAGAGCTGATTCTTGGGTAATGGTAACAAAGGCATGAACCTTCTCCTCAACCTCCCTTATGCGATCGAGGATAGCTTGGGTTAGTTCGATTGAGGAGATTTCCCTCTGTTCGAGCAGTTGATGCGCTCGGTGAATAGTCAGTTGACAGATATCCTGGGTCACTCTAGCACCGCTTGCACCTTAAAATAGCCCTCCTCTTGATGCGGGGCATTACTTAATACTTCATGGGTGGGAAGCGAAGGCGTTATTTCGTCCTCCCTGAGCACATTCTGGAGGGCGATGCAATGTGCCGTGGGCAACACATCACTGGTATCCACCTGCTGGAGTATCTCGAAGTTCTCCAATATGACGGATAGCTGTTCTCTGAACTTCTCTAGCTCAGCCTCACTCAAGCCCAAGCGAGCAAGGAGAGCCAGATGCTCCACTTCTCTACGACTCAGTTTCATTTCGCCTCCCTATTTCCTTAATTTAATCCTTAGCTCATCCTTATTTTCAATTTCATAGTTTTTGAAATTGGTTGTGGCGATTATCTCCTTGATCTCGCCTATGCTATAATTTTTGGGCTTAACCAGTCTGGATGTTAAGGATACCCATAGATAAGCAATCCAGTCAAATCCCTCGACCAAACCCCGCCATTTATCGTCGGAAACAATCTGAGCCGGGTCGAGTATCCATGCCTCCCTTCCAGGTTTTAAAACCCTATAGCATTCGTTTATAGACTTAACTGGATTTTTCCAAGAATGCAATGCACCAGTGCTGATGACCATATCATAGAATTCATCATTTCCCAAATATATCTTACCACATTATAACCCTTATGAAACAGCCGAAAACTGCTTACAAATAGCGCAGAGTTCCCTAAAAACACGATTGGAACTCAGCTTGACATTGTCATCTCGTATGTCATTGCAAGGAGCGCCAGCGATAAAGCAATCTCTAAAAAAGGATTGCTTCGTTTTGCTCGCAATCAATCATGCCAATTGCTATTGGCACCACGAAGGATGAAAATTGATGTGCCAGGTGCCGTTCGTGGTGAGCTTGTCGAACCATGAACGCCCTTCGACAGGCTCAGGGCGAACGGATCAAGGTCTATTTTCGTAACAATGATAGGGAAAATTTGTGCAACGAATTAGGCAGTTAACTATAACTGTCACCCTGACCCCGATTTATCGGGGGAAGGGTCTCAAGATTCTTCGCGGAGTTTACCCTGAGCGAGATTCTTCGGGCGCTTCACTTCCTCAGAATGACAAAAAGCGAAGGGTTCAGAATGATAGGTAGGATTGTTAGACGACCTCGTTGAAAGTCCTTGAAATTCTTCATCGCCCCCAGTATATTATCCCCGAAGCCTTAAGAATGTATGATACGCTTATAGTTGGAGCTGGTCCTATAGGGAGCTATATCGCCAGCAGGCTAGCTGCCTTGGGACACCGAGTGATTGTCTTTGAACAGCATGACAGGGTGGGCGAAAAGGTTTGTACAGGCATCATAAGCAAGAGATGCCTTGACCTTTCCACTGTTGATAGGGGGGTTATTTTGAAGGAAGTCACCTCTGCCAAATTCTTCGCCCCCTCAGGGGAATCCCTCGAATTAGGGAAAGACACCCCCCAAGCCTATATAATCGACCGCCCCACCTTTGATTCTGAAATGGCTAGGAAAGCACAAGAAGAGGGGGCAGAATATTTTTGGGGCAGCCGGGTGAAGAATATCACACTGAAGGATGAACTTATTCAAATAGAGACTGAAAATCAAGGAAAAGCCTCGAATTTTGAGGGGAAGACGGTGGCTATCGCCTCTGGATTTAACTCCAGGCTTCCCAGAGAATTAGGGCTAGGCAAAGTTGCTGATTTTGTTATAGGTGCTCAGGCAGAGGTAGAAGCGAATGAAATCAATGAACCGGAGATATACTTCGGCAACCACATAGCCCCGGGATTCTTCGCTTGGCTTGTGCCTACCTCATCAGGGAGAGCGTTAGTTGGGCTCCTCTCCCGCCACAGCACTGGCTCATATCTTAAAAACCTCCTTTCCGACCTATTCAATCAAGGCAAGATAGCTTCTCTCTCTGTGAAGATAAGCTATGGAGGGATTCCCCTTAAACCCCTGCCCAAAACCTACGGGGAGAGGGTCATCGTGGTTGGGGATGCAGCGGGGCAGGTTAAGCCGACCACCGGCGGTGGAATATATTATGGACTCCTCTGTGCTGAAATAGCCGCCAACACACTACATCAGGCGCTCCAAAACGGAGATTTCTCAGCCAGGGCATTTGCTGGCTACGAAAAGGGATGGAAGAAGAAGCTCTCCAGGGAGCTAAGGATTAGCTACTTTGCCCGGAGGCTCTTCGAGAGGCTTAGCGACAGAAACATCGAACAAATTTTTTCAATAATCCAGTCAGACCATATTCATAAATCCTTGCTATCATCAGAAGGGTTCTTCTTTGATTGGCACAGCGGTCTGATACTAAGAGAGCTAAAGCATCTTGTCCTGCGAGGGGCTATACCGAGAATGTGGCTACCTCGGCGGAAGCCATAAATCCTTTTCCGCTCACAGTTTCTGCAAAGATTTTTCGAAGTCTTTTACCCGAGGTGGCTTTCTGCCTTTTCCCGCTTCAATTGTATGCCCCTCTTCTTTTAAACGAGCTACCTGTGTTTCTATGCCACCGGGGGACTTTTCATTTAAGCTGCCGTCGTCCCTGATTACTCGCCAGTAGGGTGTTATCTGGTTATTTCCCATTCGTAGATCCTCTTCTGCTGCCTCAGAAGCAATTCGAACGAAAATACCTGTGGTGAGTGGACAGGTTGAATTGACGTCGAAGTCTTTTGCCAGACGCTCTCTAATTTGACTTATAGTAACAAGTTTCCCATCCTGTACTTTGCGCATTAAAGCATCAACATCTAGGGGTTTGGGAATGAGTAACTTCATTCCTAGTCCAACTCCGAATCTTCCTGCCATCTTTGGCGTAACCTCAACTATTTTGGGCTCTTGCTCTTTTTCCAATTTTTCTCGCCAGGTTTTGCGCGCTTTAGGCATAGCTCCCCCCTCATCTAAATATCCTCTTAAAAATTCGAGGTGATGTCAATTATGCACTTGTTAATTGCCATGTCGGCAAAGTGCAGCCAAGCCAGCAACGTGGCGTAGTTGAAGACGGATCGGTGACCTAAACTCCAAGTCAATACCAGCGGCTTAATCCAAACGGTGCATCGAGCCTGCCTACACGACTCTCAATGTGAACGACAGTGTCAATACAATACGCGACCACGAACTCGGCATCACTAGCGTCGAAGTGTTCCTTCATGCTGCTAAAGTGGTGAAGCGTTCCATTAAGTGTAATTATAACCGTCCCAGATATACGTCTATAGCGCATATAGTCGGCATAATTCATCCCCAAGGCAACATATAGTAAGGTCTCTTGCATCCTTTCGAATGCACGGTAAGCAACCGAATCTGATTTCGTCCGTCCAGACATATCTTCCAACAGAAACGCCTTGGCAGACATTGGTGTACGCCCCACGACAGCTGTCTTCACAAGGCTTAGCGCCCAGGTTAAACCGGCAGCTGCCTGCTCCACCGCTTGTTGGTAATTACCTTGGCTAAGAGCGGTTTCAGCGCTGACAAGAAACTCTTTAACCTTCTCATGCTGAACAATGTCCGTAAGGCTAATTTTCTCGAACGAGGAGTCCCAGACGTCAGCGATAATCTTTTGGAGAAAATCTCTGGTGTAAGTTCGACAGTCGCTTACATCTGACTCATTGGGATACTTTGCTTTGTGCTGCGCATCATTCCGTATTAAATGCACATACTGTATATTTGCCTTGTCTGGAACTAGGTTGCAACCAGCAGCAAGCATCAAGGTCTCAGATTGCTGAACCAAACCTTGGAACGAATCGGAAGGAACCTTTGAAGGTTCTAGTGAACCTACAACTACTTTCAAGACAGTTTCGACAGCTAGATCAAATCCTATGACTGACATGATCCTGCTAACAAAGCTATGGTGTGAGGCCGATTGGACTACTGCTTGTTGGTACAACTGTTTGACGAGGATTAGTTTTCTGTGAGTGATTGGATCAACTGAGATTGGCATTGTATAATTCCTGAGTCCTATATATAGACAGGCTATGACCTGACTGTTTTGCAGACCAAACTATTCATCTGCTCTCCTCGTAGATTGGTAAATTGGAATATCACTTTTACGTCCCCTTTCGCCTAACAGCCAAATATACCAACTTTTAGCTGGTTTAGCAAAGAAGGGGCTTAAGCCTTATGGCAACCCCTTCCAGGGGCAGGAGCTGGCTTTCTTTCTCGGTGCGTCGCTTTATCTCCACGCTCTGAGATTTCAGGGTTCGGGGGGATATGGTGAGTCGAAGAGGAATGCCTAGAAGGTCGGCGTCGTTAAACTTCACCCCTGGTGACTCCAAGCGGTCATCGAAGAGAACCTCCAGCCCCTCTGCCTCAAGTTCACTATAAAGTCTCTCGGAATTCGTGGCTACATCAGGGTTGTCCATCCCAAGAGCACAGAGATAAATCTGGTAGGGGGCTAGGGAGGGAGACCAGATGATTCCCTTATCATCGTGATTTCTCTCGATGGAAGCAGCCATAAGCCGACCTAATCCAATGCCATAGCAACCCATGACCATAGGTCGCTGATTCCCTTCCTTATCGAGGAAAAAGGCGCCCATTGGTTGGCTGAACAAGGTTCCTAACTTAAAAATATGTCCCACCTCAATCCCCTGTGCGGAAAGCAGTGGACTTCCGCACTCAGGGCATCCCTGACCAGGCTGAGCGGTGGCAATATCCAGCACCTGGTCAACCTGAAAGTCTCGAGGATAGTTGACATTGCGGATATGACGGTCTGGCTTATTAGCTCCAGCAACAAAATTCGCCCCCAAGGTTATAGAATCATCAGCGATGGTCTTGATACCTGAAAGCCCCAGAGGGGAGGCTGAGCCAGCCACCAACCCTGCCTGTCTCACCTGCTCATTATCGGCAAGACGCAATTCAGAGCACTTCAGGGCATTCCTTAGCTTCACCTCGTTTACCTCAAGGTCGCCCCTGATAGCTACAAAAACCACCTCCCCATCGGCGGAGTAAAACACCGCCTTGAGGGTGCGGCTGTGGGGGATGTGGAGAAATCTAGCCAGTTCCTCAATAGTCTTAACACCCGGGGTTTCAACCTCCTCAAGTGGCAATAGTTGTTCCTGTTCCATCTTTGGCTTAACACTCTGAGCCTTCTCTACATTGGCAGCATAGTGGCAATTGCTACAATAGATAATCCTGTCCTCTCCGCTCTGGGTGATAACCATGAATTCGTGGGACTCCTTGCCTCCAATAGCCCCGCTGTCGGCTTCGACAACCATACTGGGTAAGCCACAGCGGTTGTAAATATTCTCAAAGGCTTGGAGCATCTTGTGGTAGCTTAGATTCATAGCCTCTTCGTCAACATCGAAGCTATAGAGGTCCATCATAGAAAATTCCCTAACTCGTAGCAATCCCCCTCGAGGGCGTGGCTCATCGCGGAACTTGGTCTGTATCTGGTAGAGTAGCAGGGGAAGGTCTCGATAACTTTTCACCTGGTGGCGAACGATTTCGGTGATAACCTCTTCATGAGTAGGACCCAGGCATAACTTACGCTCCCTTCGGTCGCTGAGGGTGAACAATCCTTTACCAAAGGAGGAGTACCTGCCCGTCTTCTCCCATATCTCGAATGGCTGGAGGACGGGCATCAACAGCTCCTGTCCCCCCACCCTATCCAGCTCCTCCCTGATTATCTGCTCTATCTTGCGCAGCACCCTCCATCCTAGAGGCAAGTAGGAATAGATTCCTGCTGCCTCCTGATGAATCATCCCCGCTCGGAGCAGGAGCTGATGGCTTATGGTATCGGCTTCAGCCGGAGCTTGCCGCAAGGTCTTGCCGAAAAGCTGAGAGAGACGCATAAACCCTCCTTTTGTAAGGAGTTATTACCTATATTACAGTATTCGATTGGCAAAGCCAACCATCTTCCAGAGGGTCGTTTAACAATCTGTCATTACCCTGAAAATAGAATTGACACCCTCACCCTAACCCTCTCCCATCGAGGGAGAGGGAAATATATGTCCTCCCTCCCCTGGCGGGAGGGAGTTAGAGGGAGGGGGATAGAGAGTAATGTGCCTACGCTTACCTATTTTCATCCTTGCATGAAAACGGTATTTTCGCAACAACTGACATGACAAACCCGTTCGTGGTGAGCCTGTCGAACCACGAGCAGGCCCTTCGACAAGCTCAGGGCGAACGGATCAAGGGGTATTTTCGTGAGAATGACACACTGTAATTATTTTTGCAAGATACTATAAACACCCTCCAAGGGTAAATCTTGTAGTAATAATCAAGTTCGAGTATAATTTGCTTGAGGGGGAGGATGAGCAAATACCGGGTAGCTACAAGTGGCGATGTGGAGGTATCCACTTACCTCGAAATTGCTAAAGAAAAGGGGGGAGAACAGCCTATCCCCACCCCGAGTCCCACCCCCGGGGCTGAGCGTGAGACTGTAGTGGTCATCGACTTCGGCTCACAGTATAGCATGCTTATTGTGCGTAGGGTCCGGGAATGCCAAGTGTATTGTGAGCTTGTTCCCTATGACACCCCGTGGGAAAGGATTGCTCCCTTACACCCCAGAGGTTTTATCCTCTCTGGTGGTCCAGCTAGCGTTTACGACCCGGGAGCCCCTCTTGCCCCTGATTGGGTATATGAGAGTGGATTGCCACTGCTTGGCATCTGCTACGGGATGCACGTTATTATTCATCAACTGGGGGGAAGGATAGCTAAGGGAACAAAGCGGGAATATGGTCATGCTACCTTAAATCAGAGCGCGGATTCACCGCTTTTCGCCTATCTGCCTTTCTCCATGCCAGTATGGATGAGTCATGGCGATCAGATTGTGGAACTCCCCCCTGGCTTCACCACAATTGCTTACACTGAAAACTCTCCTACTGCTGCCATAAGTAATGATAAGGGCGTTTTCGGATTGCAATTCCATCCTGAGGTAGCTCACACCCCGCAGGGGAAGACCATCCTAAAGAACTTCCTTTATAATATCTGTGGCTGTCAAGGGAATTGGACATCGGGTAGCTTCATCACTGAGAGCATAGATAGCATCAAACAACAGGTTGGAAAGGGAAAGGTGATCTGTGCCCTCTCCGGGGGTGTTGATTCCACTGTAGCAGCCACCTTAGTTCATAGAGCTATAGGAGACCACTTAACCTGCATATTTGTCAATAATGGATTACTACGCCAAGAGGAGCCTCAGAGAATATTCGATACCTACCGAAGACACTTTGAGAATCTAGTTTATGTGGATGCTTCTGAAAGGTTTTTGAGACGGCTAAAGGGGGTAGTTGACCCGGAACTAAAGCGCCACCTGATAGGAGAGGAGTTTATCCGAGTTTTTGAGGAGGAAGCAGCCAAAATAGGTAAGGTGGACTTCCTTGTCCAGGGAACACTTTATCCCGATGTTATTGAGAGCACCACCTCCGAAACCAAAGCTTCGGCAAGGATAAAAACCCACCATAATGTGGGCGGACTACCCAGTCAGATGACCCTTAGCTTGCTCGAACCCCTGCGTTATCTATTCAAGGACGAGGTTCGGGAGGTAGGGCTGGCTTTAGGTTTGCCTGAAGACACGGTATGGCGGCAGCCCTTCCCTGGACCAGGGCTGGCAATACGCATCATTGGTGAAGTGACCAAGGAGCGCCTGGAGACCCTAAGGGCCTGCGATTGGATTTTGATGAATGAGATTAAGAAAGCTAACCTTTATCGCCAACTGTGGCAGAGCTTTATGGTGCTCACTGATGTCCAAAGCGTGGGGGTAATGGGGGACTACCGAACCTATGGTTATCTGGTAGCAGTGCGGGCGGTAACCAGTGAAGACGCTATGACTGCTGATTGGGCGCACCTACCCTATGAACTCTTAGCCCAGATTTCCAGCCGTATCGTCAATGAGGTGCCCGAAGTAAATCGGGTAGTCTATGATATATCGTCTAAACCCCCGGCAACGATTGAGTGGGAGTAAGTCCCTGAGGGTATCTGAAGAACAAGAGCCCCTTTAATACATGAAAGGAGGAGAAAAATGGCTTACAGTGGAGAGATGAGCGAATTGGAGGAGAGGGAAATGGATTTGCAAATGCTGCGGGACGACTTGGTTGGGGAGCTTCAGGCTATCAATCAATATCAAGACCATATTGACTCGCTAGAGGATGAGGAGGCGAAGCGCACCCTGGAACACATTCGGGATGAGGAGAAGGAGCATGTGGCTGAGTTGACCAAATTGCTCCAGAAGCTTGACCCTATCCAAGCTGAGAAATTCAGAGAGATAAGGTAATGGCGCACAGGCCACAGTTGAAGGGTGTAAAGAAGAACAGGGGCAAGCATAAAAAGAAAAAGAAACGCTGAAGAGGAAAGAGCCTTGAGGATAATGGTTATTGGGGGTGGGGCTCGGGAACATGCCTTGGTATGGAAGCTTGTCCAAAGCCCCAAGGTGGAGGAAGTCTATGCCGCCCCTGGGAATGCTGGAACCCAAACTATTGCTTGCAACCTGAGCATCTCCCCTACAGATATAGAGGCTCTGGCTGAGGCAGCCCAACTTCATAGAATCGACTTAACCATTGTCGGTCCTGAGGCTCCCCTGGCTTCGGGCATTGTTGATATATTTCAATCTCAAGGGCTTACTATATTTGGTCCCACCCAGAAAGCAACGCTGATTGAATCGAGCAAGGTTTTCGCTAAAGAGCTGATGCAAAAATATGGCATCCCTTGTGCGCAGGGTAGTGTTTTCTCTTCTTTTTCTGAGGCAAAAGATTATGTGGAGGCTATTTCGCCACCTATGGTTATCAAAGTAGATGGTTTGGCAGCAGGTAAGGGAACTATAGTGGCAAATTCCTCAGAACAAGCTCTTGAGGCTTTATCCGATATAATGGAAAGAAGGGTTTTTGGTGCTGCTGGCGACAAGGTGATCGTTGACGAATGCCTGAACGGGAGGGAAGTAAGCCTTCTTGCCTTCACCGATGGTAAAACGGTTGCCCCTATGGTGCCAGCTTGCGACTATAAACGAGCATTTGATTATAACCAAGGTCCAAACACCGGGGGGATGGGGGGCTATAGCCCGCCAGGCTTTTTTGGCACAGAGAAAGCAGAAATAGCCCAACATACCATCCTGGAACCAACAGTGCATGCCATGGCACAGGAGGGGGAACCATATAAAGGCGTTCTCTATGCTGGATTAATGCTCACCCCACAAGGACCAAAGGTTTTAGAGTTCAACGCCCGATTCGGTGACCCTGAGAACCAAGTTATGATCCCTCTTCTCAAGACAGACCTGGTGGATATTCTACTAGCGGTGATAAATGGTAGCCTGGACAAGATACGCATCGATTGGAGTGACGAAGCTTGTGTAGGGGTGGTAATGGCTTCGGCAGGCTACCCTGGCAGCTATAAAAAGGGCTTCCCTATCAAAGGGCTAGATAAGCTAGACGAGGGTATCCTTGTCTTCCATGCTGGAACGACCACAGGAGCCAGGGGAGAGATATACACCGATGGGGGGAGGGTGCTCACTGTAGTAGCCATCGGGAAGAGCTTGGCTGAAGCAAGGGCTAAGGTCTATGCTAACCTTCCTTGTATCCATTTTGAGGGCTGCCACTATCGCAACGACATCGCCGCTGGAGAATCACCTTCTTTTACGATGCCATCGCAGTAGATCGATGAACGCCTCAAGCCTAGTCATTAAGTTAGACTTCCCCATCTGTTCATCACAGAGGATAGTAAGCACAGGGATATGCTCTGAAGTTTTGAGCATAACGTTCTGGGCAACAATCTCGGGCATGCAAGTAAATGGCATCAAATGGATTATACCGTCATATTCCTTTGCATGCTGCACCTTCACTGCCACCGATTCCAAACCATGTCCCCCCACATCGTGCTTAAGATAAGGTAGGGCGAACTTTCGCAGCTTTTTTTTCTCAGCATCAAGCACATTGAGGTAGGCACTGAATTTAGTCCACTCTGAGAGGAAGGTGCTTCTAGTGCGCTTCACTTCCACTCCCAGCTTCCCTAGCTCGATCTCCAGGTTCATATTAGAAAAGGGTTCCACCACCACAAAGAGCTCACCAACAATACCAACTTTGAGGGGCATAGCCCCTCTATCTCTGGGTATTTGGCTTAACTTCGCGAAGTATTTCCCAATTACTTGTTTCAAACAAGAACGATCTGCTTCATCGATCGCCCGAGCCGCCTCCTGAAGGGTGCGCTCAGCCATGCCTCTTTCCAACTCCACGGCTCGAATCTTTTGCACCTCCTGCTCCAAACTGTCCAAGGCATTAAGCTTGGCTATGCCTAAACGATAAGCGGCGATGACTGTGAACCAAGGAGCATCATTAGAGAGGCGCTTGATTCCCCTTAACACCCCGGTTATACCCTTCTCCGAACTCTTAAATTTAAACATCTCAAATTTGTATCCAAGGTCTCGGAGGACCTGCTCTTGAACCTTGGCATAATACCCCATGCGGCAGGCATCAAAACTGGTTATCATAAACAAGGTGTCTGCCCCTAGCTCTAGAGACTCGATGAAGGTTCCTAATATAGTTTTAAAAGGAAGGCAGGCAAATTCAGGGGAGTATCTGGTGCCTAGGAAAATGGTGCGCTCGGTAACAGGCGGCACAATCAAGGGGATATTGAGCATCTTTGCTGCTGCCCTGACTGGAATGGCTAGATTACCGAAATTGGGTATGCCCAAAGCACCGACCCTCCCTTGCTCCTTTTCTATCATTTTAAACTTCCCTTGACTTTCCCTTCAGCACTGAATATACTCCTTTAAGGAGCTGCCAAGAAGAGAATAGCTTAAATCTTCAATGGAGTCAATCCATTATAACCCAACAAAACCAAACTGGTAGCCTTTAACGAATTCAATGCTATCACCAAATACTACAGTGATAAAAATTGACCCCCTCAATCCGGCAAAAGAGGCTATCGACACAGCGGCTGAGGTGATAGGAAGGGGGGGGCTGGTTGCCTTTCCCACAGAAACGGTCTATGGACTTGGGGCAGATGCCTTAAATCCCGAGGCAGTGGAAAGAATCTTTCAGGCAAAAGGAAGACCCTCCGATAACCCCATAATAGTTCATGTAGCTGAGCTGGAGCATCTAGCCGTCCTCACTGATGATGTCTCATCTCCAGCCAAGGCATTGATAAAGAGGTTCTGGCCAGGACCCTTAACCTTGATATTCAAAAAGTCAGCAAGGGTTCCAGACATTGTTACTGGGGGACAAGCTACTGTGGCTATCCGAATGCCCGATAATAAAGTAGCTCTGGCATTGCTCAGGGCTTTCGGGGGACCCATCGCTGCCCCTAGTGCTAACCTCTCAGGAAGCCCCAGTGGCACAACAGGGATGCATGTGTTTAAAGACTTTCAAGGTAGGATCGACCTAATCCTTGATGCTGGTCCAGTAGAAGTAGGGGTGGAATCTACAGTAATCGACCTCTCTACCACCCATCCACCCACTATATTAAGACCAGGCGCAGTTACTATCGAGCAGCTCAGGAAGACTATTGGTGAAGTTATCCTGGGAGGGGAGGGACAAATCTTGACCCGCTCCCCGGGCACCCGCTATCGACACTATAGCCCAAAGGCAGAGGTTATTTTGGTTAAGGAGGGAGACAAGGACACCACCAAGAAGCTTATACAATCTTATACAGATATAGGGGAAAGGGTAGGGATAATCAGTCGTCATCCTTATCTCTATAACAGCGATAAAAGCATCGTTATTAAAGCTATGCCCTGGGATCTGGGAGGATATGCTAAGCAAATATTCGCCGCTCTTCGTGAATTGGATGAGGAGGGAGTGGACAAAATTATTGTAGAGGAGGTGGAGGAAAGGGGGATTGGGGTAGCCATAATGGACCGGTTGAGAAGGGCTGCCTCCCATTGATTTTTCAATAGTGCGAGGCTTTGGCTTCACCCAAAAACATTGGATTGAAGCCTGATGCTTTTTAAGAAAGTCGAAAAACGACCCTGAAGGGTCGTGCTAGAGGAGTGAAAATGGGAATGATACTGGTCGGCGTAGTTATGGGTAGCAAGTCAGATGAGCCATTGATGCAGCCAGCGCTGGATATACTAAAGGAGCTAGGCATTGAGTATGAGGTCTCAGTCATCTCAGCCCATCGCAACCCTGAAAAAGCCCGGGAATATGGGCTAAGTGCACGAGAACGAGGCATCGAGCTAATCATCGCTGGTGCAGGAGGAGCGGCTCACCTGCCTGGTGTCCTTGCCTCTTGGACTACAATCCCCATTATAGGTGTCCCCCTGCCCAGCAGCGAGCTGAAAGGGGTTGATGCCCTCCTTTCTATTGCCCAGATGCCAGCCGGGGTGCCTGTAGCCTGCGTCAGCATTGGAGGTGCCAAAAACGCTGCCCTCCTCGCTGCCGAGATATTAGGGTTGAAATATAGTAAAATAAGGGAAGCTTATAAAAAATATAGGCAGAAAATAGCAGAAGGGTAGGTAGTAACGAATGCAAAATTTCCGCAAGCAAATGGAAACGCACCAAATCGAATATAAGGAAAAGAGCCTCGGCATCAAAGAAATGGGCCTATGGAGAGACAGGTGCTACCCCCATATTTTGCCCAAACGCAAGTGGAATCTTAATCTATGGGAAAACATCCGAGAAGAAGCGCAGCGTTACTTTAATAGCAACGGAATAGCCTGGCATATCCAGAAGCACAATCTACTGAGTTCCCAGATTATGTGCGTTAACATTTTCTTCCCATTGAGACAGCACCTCGATATTCTTGAAGTTTATCTCACTCAATATTTAGACGGCCTAGAGAAGGTCATCAATTTGGATTTTGAATATATCGGTCCTCCGGACACGAAAGACCCATCAGGATATAGGAACTACTTCAACGAAACTGGTGGGCGTGGTCAAAATAGGACAAGCTCTGACATTGCTATAACTTGGGAGGGTAAAGGTAATACTAGGAATATGCTTCTCTTAGAGTTCAAATTCACGGAACCCGGATTTGGTGAATGTAGCCAAAAGTATAACCATCATCCTGAGCGATGTCTTTCGTCAAAGAGAGTTATAAACTCCCATCAATTCGGTCCTACAGAATGCTATAGGACCGAAGTTGGGCGTTCCTACTGGGATAAAATCTTGTCTAGCCACAGCCCCTTTAGAAAGGAACTTCTCACGACAGAAAGCTACTGTCCCTTTCGCTACGATTTTTACCAGTTGATGCGTAATCAGCTCCTGGCACATTGCGTTCAATCTGACCCTGAAGAGGACTTCAACAAAGTCGATTTTGGAGTAATCTACTACGATGGCAATGAGGTTTTAACGAGAATGTCAAGACCTTTTGAGGAAGAGCGCAATCCACTAAAGGCTTGGCTCAAGCTGCTGAAGAACCCAAACACCTTTCATGTTTTTACCGTGCAGGATTTCCTTAATACCATAGAACCGAAGCTGCACAGCGACCTCGAAAACTGGCGTGCGTACCTTAAACAAAGGTATAACCTGTAGTGCTCACCGTTGATGGCATTTAGCAACAGCGAATCATTCGGTAAGTAATACCTATAGTAGTAAAGGGGAGAGTAACAAGTGATTGAGCGCTATTCTAGACCACTGATGAAGAAAGTCTGGTCGGAGGAGAGTAAGTTCGATAAGTGGCTCCAGGTGGAAGTGGCTGTTTGCGAGGCTTGGGCAGAGCTGGAAGTCATCCCTAAAGAAGCCATTCCAAAGATAAGGAAGGCTCACTATAACCTGGAGCGCATCAATGAAATCCTCAAGGTAACCCACCACGATATGACTGCTTTCACCGGCTCAGTAGCAGAGAGCCTTGGTGAGGAGAGCCGTTTCATTCACCTGGGGCTCACCTCATCTGATGTGATGGATACTGCTCTCAGCCTACAGGCAGTAGAGGCAACAGACCTCCTTGCTCAGGACATCGCTGAACTCATCACAGCGCTTCGAGAGAAGGCGATTGAACATAAGCATACTATTATGATGGGACGCACGCATGGCGTCCACGCTGAACCCATCACCTTTGGACTCAAGTTAGCCATCTGGGTGGAGGAGATGAACCGAAATGCTCAAAGATTGGCTGAAGCTAAAAAGGCTATCGGTGTAGGCAAGATTTCAGGGGCCGTGGGAACTTACGCTACCGTGCCTCCCGATATTGAAGAGAAGGCTTGCGCCAAGCTAGGTCTTGCCCCGGCATCCATATCTAGCCAGATCTTGCAGCGTGACCGCCATGCCCAGTTTGTTACCACCCTAGCCCTTATCGCCAGCTCCCTGGAAAAGTTCGCTACTGAGATAAGAGGGCTACAGCGCACCGAAGTCCTGGAGGTGGAGGAACCCTTTGAGGCAGGACAGACCGGCTCATCAGCTATGCCTCATAAGCGTAACCCTGAACTTTGCGAGCGCATCTGCGGGCTAGCTCGGCTGGTTCGAGGGAACGCCCTGACCTCGATGGAAAATATTGCCCTGTGGCATGAGCGGGACATCAGCCATTCCTCTAACGAGCGCATTATCTTCCCCGACTCCTGCCTGGTGCTGGACTATATTCTTAGCGTGTTCACCTTTGTTATGAAAGGACTTCAGGTTTACCCCCAGCGAATGAAGGAAAACCTGGAACTTACTAAAGGTCTGATATTCTCCCAGAGGGTGCTCCTCGCCTTGATTGAAAAGGGTCTGGCTCGTCAACAAGCCTATGAAATAGTGCAGCGCAATGCCATGAGAGCCTGGAAGGAAAGGGCTGACTTCCCCAATCTTCTAAGAAATGAGCCAGAGGTCGCTGCCCATTTATCCCCAACTGAACTGGAGTCGCTTTTCGACTACCAGTATTACCTCAGGTATGTCGACCAGGTCTTTGAGCGGCTGGGGCTAACTTGAAAAGAAAGCCAGATGTAGGGACAGGTTTTCAAACCTGTCCAAAAAGATACGGAGACTGTGTAAAGCCTTTAGAGGTAAATTATGCAGATTGAGAGTTTAGCAGATATTTTCTCAATTGCAACAACCGCAATTCTTGTTTTGGCTGTTATTGGTGGTGGCATTTGGAGAGGTTACATTTATTGGAAACGAAGAGAAAGACTTCCCAAGGCTAAATTGTCACAGGAAGTTGAAGCGATAAGATTGACCAATGATAAGATATGTATATATACCTATACCAGAATTGAAAATACAGGAGATGTCATGATTTCAATTCGCTCAGCTATAAACACGGTTTACCAGATACTGCCCCTTGATGATTCAATAGAAAAAGCATTGAAAGGTGAAGTAGAAAAATTATATGGTGACAAGGGCACAGAAATAAAGTGGCCAGGATATTATAGAAAGCCTGAATGGGGAAAGGGAGAATTTGAAATTGAGCCCGGCGAAGACGATGCAGTCCCTTTCGATTTAATAATACCTGCAAATATACAGCGAATTCGAGTATATACACATTTTCGAAACATAGCAAAGAGGGGGCGTCCCATAGGTTGGCATATCCAGGGATCTTATGATGTAGTAAAATTGTTATCAGGAGGAGGTGAACAAGGAATGTCGCAAAAGGAAGTCGTAAAAAAACAGCAAGAAGCCAAGCCAGAGCCAGTACCACTCAGGGAAGCGGAGCAGCTACCCAAGCCACCACCAAAAGAACCAGAGCCGCCGCCCGAGAAGTAAAATATTATGTAAAAATGCCTGAACTGCCAGAGGTAGAGAATATTAAAAATGACCTGCTTCCCAAGGTAGTAGGTCATCGTTTTACCAAGGTTAGTTTGGTTTGGACTGGGATAGTGCGTCAGCCCTCACCTGAGGAATTCTGTAGGAGTCTTGTTGGGCAAACGATAGAGGATGTGCGCCGTAGGGGGAAGTATCTTCTATTCCCGCTGTCCAGCAACGAGGTTTTGGTTCTCCACCTGAAGATGAGCGGCTTTTTATCGCTTCAGCCCAATTTCGCCCAGCCTGAGACCTATACTAGAGCCGTATTTCACCTGGATAATGGTAGAGAGCTTCGCTTCTGTGACCGACGCAAGTTAGGGGCGATGTGGTTGGTAAAGGATGAAGCAGCAGTTGTAGGCAAGCTTGGTCCCGAGCCTCTTGCTGATAGCTTTACCCCTGAGGTTCTGGGCAAGCTGCTCAGCCAACACAACATTCCTGTAAAGGCATTGCTTTGCGACCAAAATATCATCGCTGGAATAGGCAATATGTATGCCGATGAAGCCCTCTTTGCTGCCCGAATTTACCCCTTGAGGAAAGCGAAAGACCTCTCTGGGGAAGAGGCAAAGAACTTACATAAGGCTATCCGCCAAGTATTAACTGCTGCTATAAGGCAGGGGGGTGCCAGTGTTGATACTTACAAACGCCCTGAGGGGGAGCTAGGAAGTGCACAATTCTACTTTAAGGTTGCTCACCGTGGCGGCGAACTGTGTCATAATTGTGGTGCTTTTATTGAGCGAACTATTGTCCGAGGTCGGGGCACATATTTCTGCCCCAATTGCCAAAAGGTTAGAAACGAAGAGAGTTAGCTGGAAGATTCATCTGCTTCTTAATTCGTGCATACTGAACCAATCCTGCCATAGCCCGGGCAGCTCTATCTGGGCTGGGATAAGTGGGTACATTTGCCGCCTGCAACACCTTAGCAATGCGTAAAGCGAGTCCCGCCTCTCCAATCCAACAAGCCACCATGGGCTTATTTATTCTTGACACAGTCTCCATCATTTCAACAGTCAGTTCTGCGCTAATTTCCTCGAAGGTTACTTTTCTGATCATTATTAAGCCAGAAACATTCTCATCACTGGCTACAATCTTTAGGGCTTGGCTGAAAACTTGCGTTGATACTCCACCCCAGGTAAGATCAACTGGATTAACGGTGATGGCTTGTGGAGGTGATACCCTCTTAAGCTCGGCTCTGGTAGATCTGGAAAGCTGGCATAGACTCACTCCTTTCAAAGCACAAGTTTCTGCTGCGGTCACGCCTGGACCGCCTACCATAGTGACTATAGCTATGCCATTACCTTGAGGCAGCGGCTGCATGACTAAAGCCTTAGCTACATCTAGCATTTCTAACGGCTCTTGACAGGAGATGATACCGGCTTGTTTGAACGCCGACTCATATATCTGATGTGATCCCCCTAGGGAACCAGTGTGGGTGAGCTCTACACGACGAGCTTCCTCAGTTTTTCCCATCTTAAAAGCTACAATAGGCTTAATCTTGGTCATCTCCTTCGCCAGTTCAAGAAATTCTCTTCCCCTTTGTAAGCCAGCGATATACATCATGATGATCTTAGTGCTTTCATCGTCTCTCAGATAGTCAAGGAAATCTATAAAATCCAAATCGCACATGTTTCCTAGTCCAACATACTTATTGATGCCTAAATCCTCAGCATAGGCATGCAGCAGAACACCGTGTCCTGAGTCACCGCCTTGGCTCAAAAAGGAGATAACGCCCTGTTTTAAAAACGGAGCTTGAGAACCTATGCTGGCATTCATATTGATAGGGTTGTTGATTACTCCTTGACAATTTGGTCCCAGAATACGCAAGCCTCCAGCTCTAGCTACTTGTAGAAGCTTCTCCTCCAGTCTCTTCCCCTCCGCCCCAAATTCCTTGAAACCACCACTCAGGATTATGGCTGCCTTTACCCCCTTCTTGACAGCATCTTGGATTACCTGCGTTGTAACTTCTGACCTTACGGTTACCATAACCAGGTCAACACTATCTGGAATATCATTAACATTTGGGTATGCCTTTAACCCCAGTATCTCCTTTGTATGTGGGTTAACAGGGTAAAGCTTCCCCTGGAAGCCACCC
>SDBU01002203.1_pt1 | contig 26389 bp, 22 predicted proteins | sample 2277071 | NCBI WGS metagenome assembly SDBU01 (sample SAMN10397929, study PRJNA504765) | marine sediment metagenome | isolation source: marine sediment core GS08_GC12, 126 cmbsf | place: Arctic Ocean: Gakkel Ridge, Loki's castle | collected 2008
GGGTCGTGCCCAACAACATGTTCTGGGTGAGATAGACCGCTTCCTTCCTGCACACACGCTCTGCAACCGGGCAAGGGCGCGGATCTGGAAGCCCCATCTCCTGGAGCCCTTCGATAACGGCCGGTGACTGAGTTAGCGGTGTGTAACCAGGCCCACACGGGATCCCTTCTGCATTGAGCACCTTGAGGAAGTCATCTCGAGACAGGCCGCCGAACGCTTCGGCCTGATACCGGATGATGAAGATATGCCAGGCGTGTTGCGTCACCCGCTCATCGATCTTGAGGGGCTGCACCCCCTCGATCTGTGAGAGCTGTTCCCTCAAATAATGCGCATTTCGATCGCGAATGGCTGTCTGCTCTGGCAATCGTGTCAGTTGGACCAGGAGGATGGCGCCCTGCCACTCAGTCATGCGGTAGTTCCAGCCAAGCCGCACGTGTTCGTACCATTCTCCTCCCCGCCGGCGTCCTACGTTGTGAAGCGACCACAGCACATCGGCCAGATCATCATCATTGGTCACGACGATGCCCCCCTCACCAGCCGTGATGTTCTTGCTGCACTGGAAACTGAATGTGCCGCAATTTCCGATGGCCCCTACCCGGCGACCCTTCCACTCAGCACCCCAAGCCTGGCAGGCATCCTCCACAACGGCCAGGTTGTGTCGCTGGGCAATATCCATGATGAGGTCCATGTCCGCCGGACAGCCAGTGATATGTACCGGGAGAATAGCTTTGGTGCGCTCGGTGATGGCCTCTTCAATTCTGGTCGCATCGATGCTGTATGTGTCAGGGTCAATGTCCACGAAGACAGGAACAGCTCCCAGCGACAGGGCTGCATTGGGTGTGGCGATGAATGTGTACGATGTGGTGATAACCTCATCGCCTGGCTGCACACCCAGGGCACGCATGGCAATTTCCAGCGCTGCCGTCCCATTCACAATACAGGTACCGTGTGTGGCCTGCTGATAGGCGGCAAATTCCTTTTCGAACTGTTTGACCTTGCTTCCATCCATCGCCCCCCAGATGCCAGAGTGTACGACCTCCTTGAGCGCTTCTACCTCGCGCTCATCGAACACGGGCCATGACGGGAAGGGAGTAGTACGGACGGGAGTACCTCCATCGATGGCTAACCTGTTATCCATTTCCTATTGCCTCCAATACATAGAGCCGATCAACGGCTACTGTGTCTGCTCAGGGTCCTCCACAGCGATCTGCAGACTCTTGGCGCGAACTTCCTGTATCGCGACACCTATCGCTCTGCAACCGGTTCAACTGGCAGGCCCAGAAGGCTCGACGATAGCGGCCCGAGTCCACAAGGAGAGCAGATCCGGAGGAATGCGCGGTTGGGCGAACAGGTGCTTCACTTCAAGGAACGCTGCGCCCAGAACCCCAGCTCCATCGCCCAACTGCGATGCCTGGATGTCTATCATAGGAAAAAGCGGTTGAATCACTTCCAGTCGGACGACATCCCTGATGGCATCGAGCACAACCGGACTGTGCCGAAGCGGACCCCCTACTATCACCAGAGTGGGGCCGATGACGTTTAGCATAATACTGATCGCCTGACCGATGCGTTCCCCAGCCTGCCGGAGAGCGATGTATGCGATCTGATCGCCATGCTCCGCAGCTTGCAGGATATCGTCGATGGTGAGGTCGTCTGAGGCGGCTGCAAGCTGGCTCATGCTTGACAGACTGGTGTGTCCCATGTGCCGCCTTGTCGTCTCCACGATACTCGGTATGGAGGCTACCGCCTCAAGACAGCCACGGCGCCCACACCTGCACAGAGGGCCATCAGGTTCGATGATGAGATGGCCAAACTCACCGTTCATACCGTTGCCGCCCCGAAATACCTTTCCATCAAAACAGAAGTAACTGGCGATGCCGCTGCCTACCCACACTAATATCGCATTACGTTTCCCTCTCAGGATGCCGCGCTGCTGTTCGGCCAGCAACCTGACCCGACCGTGATCCTCAACCAGCACGGGCAATTCCAATTCCCGAGACAGCGCGGATTGAAGCGATATGTGGTGCAGAGGCTTGGGCGCCGGCCGGTATAACCAAACGTCATCTGGCCCGTAGTACAGCCCCTGCACGGCAACCCCGACTCCAATAACGTGACACCGATCTATGCCCGCCTGTCCCCGGCCCCGATTGATGCTGCCTGCAATGACTTCTGCTGGTGCCAGATCATCTTGAAGAACAAGCGGTTCCTCGTAGGAGGAATGGAGTTCGCCTGCCAGGTCTACTGTGTTCACTCTAATGGCTTCGCGGCTGATCTCTGCGCCGACAACGCAGCCTGCATCCAAGCTAAACTGAAACAAGCGACTTGGGCGGCCACCGGGGCCTTCTTTGGTGCCGCTGTACTGCAACAGACCGGTCTTGAGGAACTTGTCCACGTAATGGCGCACCGTGCTGCTGGCCAGATTGCTCTCTTCAGCAATCAGTCGAACGTCTACCGGTCCCCTCATGGCGACGTGCTGCAGAATTCGCCATCGTGTCTGTCCGGCATTACCTGAAAAAAACTCTGCGTCGAGTTGGTACATCATCGTCTCCGAGCACTATCCGCGGACTGGGAAGCTGCACGTCAGAATCGCCAGCAACCAGGGTACGCCCTCATTATACACCAGATATGGTGATAATGTCAAGACGAAATGAGAAATATTGACAGAATTGTCGTAATACGATAAGATATCTTAAGACTTCCGCCAAAACGGGCTAAACTGGCTGGAGATGAATTGTGGAGATGACTCCCAAAAGCAGGTTAATCTCAACGATTCGGCGGGAGAGAACCGATCGTCTGTCTGTTGCGCCCCGTCACTACGATCCAGCTTTCCTGATCCAGAGTATGGAACTGCCAGGCGATCTGGAGTATTATATGCTGGACTCTGCGCGGCCCGAACTCTTCCGGGTGGGGCTTCCCACCCACAAAGTATCAGTTGAGGCAACCCTCAATCTTGCAGAGAAACTTGGATTTGATCCCGTATTCTTCAAGGGCATACGCCTGGGGCTTCCGCCTGGCGTCTTTGTGGAACACAGCCATGAGATTCGCGAAGATCTGACTCTGATAACGAGTGTCTGCGATACGCCAGCCGGTCAACTCCGCAAGACTGAGAGACAATATCGGGAAGAGAGATTACGGCGCGACACCAGCCATGGGGCAAGTCCTGATCGGAGTCAGGAACACCTGATCGCGGGTTCATCCTGAGCACCGCTGACTCCGTACAGACAGATACACCAGTAGAGAACTACCTGGCAATGATCGAAACCGCCCTCGCATGCGGGGATTGTGACTAGACGGCGTGCCGGTGTTGGGCTTATTGCCAGCGACTGCCCGTGGTGGAAGGCCATACCTTGGCAGATGTGGCGGTAGCCGATATGCCGAAGCTCAATTGTCATTCTCACATCACATAAGGAGGTAGCCGAATGGGACTCCCGCAGCTGACAGTCCTGAACGAAGCCGAGATACAAGCGCTACACCAAACGGCCCTTCGACTCCTGGCCGAAGTAGGCATGACCGTACCCACGAGAGAGGCTCAGGCACTTCTGAAAAGGGCGGGTGCTCGGGTGGAGGCGAGCGATCGGGTTTATCTGCCCCGGGAGCTGGTGGGCGACGCACTGGAGGCGGTTCCCAAACAGTTCCAGCTGCATGACCGGCGGGGTGGCACATTGACCTTGCCCACCGACAGCCACTACCACATCTCAGGCGCGGCTACGCTGCAGGTGTTGGACTATGGCAGCTGTGTGCCCCGCCAGCCCACGCTGGACGATTTGATCCGCTTCACCCGCCTGGCCAACGTGCTGCCGCTGATCTCGTGCATTGCCCCCCAGGTCACCCAGCTCCGGGCTGAGGGCGCCAACTCCACCAAGCAGATGCTACTGTACGTGTTGCGTGATCTGTTGTGCAACACCACCAAGCACTGCATCTTCGCGCCGCCCACGCTCCAGTGGGGCGAGATTTGGCTGGAGATGGGTGAGATCCTGGCGGGCACCAGATCCCTGGCCAGCAATCCGGTCATCAGCGTCGAGGTGGCACCCAACACACCCCTGCAATGGGACAAGGACAGCCTGGAAGTGTTGCTGCTGACCGCACGCAAAGGAGTGCCGATTCTTATGTTGCCGCTGGGCTTGGCTGGCATGTCGGCGCCCATCACCATGGCCGGCTCCCTGGCGCTGGTGACCGCTCAGGCGTTGTGTGGCCTCGTTATCGCTGTGCTGGTGAACCCGGAGGTTCCGGTCATCTGGGGCGCTCTGGGCAACGAGATCTTGGATATGCGCTCCGCAGACCTGGCCCTGGCCGGACCGGAAGATGCATTGGGCATGGTAGCAGGGGCACAGATGGCCCGCGTTTATGGCCTCCCCTCGATATCGTGCGCCCCCCACAGCGATGCAAAATTGCCGGATGTGCAGGTAGGCATGGAGAAGATGGCCAACATGTTGTCCACCATCGCCGCCGGGGTGGACATGTCCATAAATGCCGGCTCGCTCAACAAGTCCTCAGTCTCATCCTTCGAACAGATGATCATCGACCATGAGATGCTGCGCTACGTATACCGGTACCTGAAGGGTGTGACGGTGACCGAGAAGACCCTGGCCTACGAAGTGATGGAAGAAGTCGGACCAGGCGGGAACTTCCTGTCTGCGGAACACACGATGAGTTTCTTGCACTCTGGTGAGAACGTGTACCTGCGCATTTTCGACCGGACGGGGATCAACGTTGAGGTACCAGACCTGTTGAGCCGAGCCCGCGAGGAAGTCGAGGCCACTTTGGCGAGATACGAGCCAGACGTACCCCAGGAGACGATCACGCAGCTGACGGCCTATGCTGACAGCGCCAGGCACCAGATTCCTGGATGAAGTCCTCAGTACCCTACATCCACATTCCACATGTAGGGACACCCTTTGGGAAACAGAGCCCCCAGCAGGGGATGTAGATCGGGATCGATATTGGCCCTCCCGGCACCAGCCACTCCCCGTACGTTGGTATAACCGGTGACCAGCTTGGCCAGAAGCCCCTGTGGAATCTCCACTGTGTGCAGCGGAGCGATCCGGGCGTCAAGGGTGATTTCACCGCTGGCGACGGCAATGTCCAGCTCGCCGATGTCCGTTCTCAACCCCAGCGTCCCTCGCCATTCTCTCTGCTCCGACCGCCTCAACCTCCTTTGCAGCTCTGGTTGGAGTGCCACAAACAGATTGTGCAGATTGAGTATGCGAGCGTGTAGCCCGTAGCTGGGAGCGGTGAGGCTGGCACCTCGCATCAAGGCCCGCCGCACGATCCGGTGATCCAGGGGGAGCTTTAGCTCGACGGCCACGGCATCCACCGCTCTGGCATTGACCGCCGCCAGGCGCAATAGGTCATCGGCCGTCGCATCGTCGCTGGTCGCGGCTTCCAGGACCTCATACCGCCCTTCCACTCTGTGACGCAGGAACACATAGCCAACAATGTGTTGCTCGCTGTCCTCAACCAACCATATCTCATCGCGATGCAAGCGGTCGCTGGCCTCCAAACCATTCAGGAGCCAATCCCAGTATTCGGGGGTACGCACAAGACTTCCGGTACGCTGTGCGTTCTCCACATCGTACAGACTCATCAAGGCATCCAGGTCATCCTCGCGGAACTGACGGACAGTACGATTCGTGGGCTGATCAGGCAGATTGATCACGTCAATGACGACGGGCGGATCCCGATCGTCGCTTGGAAAAGCGAACTCATAGCCAAAATGCTCGTAGAACTTGGGAATGGCAGTCAGGAATGAGAAATGATAACCCTTCTCTGTGAGATCTTGCGTCCAACTACGCATCAGTCTGCCAGCCAGGCCTTGACCGCGATAATCAGGATGTGTCGCGGTGTAGCCAATCGCGCCAGCGTGGATGACCGCCCTGCCAATACGAATGTCACGCGGAACCCAGCAGACATGGCTGACTATTTGCCCATCCCTCTTTATGATTCTGCACCATTCTCTGCGGCAGAAGGGTTCTTTGCCGTGGAAGGTTCTCCAGAGCGTGGCATCCCCGGGGCCAAATGCCAGTTCGAACAGACCACAGAGTTCCTCCGCCTCTTGGTTGGTGCGAACATGCGCTATTTGATCAGTTGGAACAACCATCGCTTCAGTAACCTCCAGAGCGCGTTCTTGGAAACGCTGGTATCATACTGCCAGGTCCTTTCGGAGTCAACAGCGAGAAGTCAAGGAGCCTTGACAGCTCTGGCATATGAGTGTATTATGTACTAGGACACTTGGTACCATAGTGATCGATGCGGTTTCTCTATCAGACAGATTTCGGGCGGATGAGATGAACGAGGCGATGGTCCCAGATATCACGGCGCTCAGTACGGGTATTGGGGCCAGCTCCGATCGGAGCATGTGGTGGAAACTCAAGCAGATCCTGGAATACCAGATCGCCATCGGCAATTATCCAGTTGGTGCGAAGCTGCCAGGTGTTCGAAATCTTGCCAGAGCACTGGGAGTCAACAAGAACACTGTTAGCCGTGCATACGTGGAGCTGCGCCGAGAAGGTCTGGTTGAGAGTGTCAAAGGAAAAGGGGTCATTGTCATCAACCTCCCCAAGTTGAAGGACCTGGAGAAGGTGGCGGATGAGCTGGCGCAGCGCGTAACCATCCTCCTCCAGGAAGCGATGGGGCTGGGACTTGATCCAGGGAGGATTCGCCAGGTCCTCTGGCCCGTACTTGACAGCTGCAATGGCAGTGTGTTCCCCCACGCAGCTGTCGTGGAGTGCAATGAGGTAGATGCACGTCACTTCGCCAGCGAGCTCAGCACGCAGTTGTCAATCCCGTTTCAACCTGTGGTGCTGCCGAAGTCTCTGGCAAAGGGTGGCAAACTCCTGCGTGAATTCGATTTTGTGGTGACACCGCTTTTCCACCTGAACGAAGTCTCAGCGGTGATGGAAGACTGCCCCGGTGAGGTCGAAGGCGTCTTGCTGGCTCCTGATATCAAGGTAATTCTCGAACTCGCCAAGATGTCCAGCACCCTTGCAATCGGCCTGGTGGCGTTAGGAGACAGAAAGAGAACCGTGTCCAGCCTGGCTGACTTGCTGCGCAGCTATACAAGCGCGAAGGTCAAAGCATGCGCCATATACGATGCTGACGCTCTGCACAAACTGTTTGACGCATCGGACGTGCTGGTGGACACCCTCGCCTGTCACGACGAACTGATGAAGATGTCTCCTCACCAAAGAGTTATTACGCTCAATTTCGGGGTGGACCAGCAGTCGAGAGACTATCTGCGATACCGTATTCGAACGCTGCAGCGACGTTATTTCGCTGTGAGCGAGCAGCCGTTCGGGTGATGCATCTGGGACAATCGGATGAGGAAAGTGCACGGCCATTACCTGTCATTCTTAATGGAACGCGCCGTGCGTCACATCAAACCCTCAGCTGGGCGCAATCTGCAACAAATAATGGAGGATTCGAGTGTTTGGTAGAACGATGCCACTGGAGCTCCTGACTCCTGAAGAGGTCGAACAGATCCATGGGGGTAGCCTCGAAGTGCTTGAGGAGACGGGAGTAGAAGTTCGCGAGGAGAACGCCCTTCAAATGCTGGTGGATGCAGGCTGCAAGGTGGATTTTGACAGCCGCCGAGCGCGATTCCCTCCTCCCGTGATTGAACACCTGATCAAACAAGCCCCCGCCCAATTCACGTGGTGTGCTCGCGATCCGAAACATGACATAGTTATTGGCGACGGGACCGTTCATTTCGGGACAACTTTTGGAGGCAATACGATCTTGGATCTTGCGGGTGTGCGTCGACCAGCAACCTACCAGGACGCCGAGGATGTAGCAGTCCTGATTGACGCTCTGCCGAGTGTTGAAGAAGGCTCAGCGGTGTTCATGCCGGATGACCGCCCCCGGGAGGTCCAGTGGCTGTGGGCCTACCTAGCGACGATCAGGAACAGCACCAAGCCTATCCGAGGTCGCGTCTACGGACGTGAACAGGCCAGGACCGCCATCCGTATGGCCGAGGTCCTTGCGGGAGGCAAGGAAGAGCTGCGGGAAAGACCTCTCATCATCGCCAACACCAATACCGTGAGCCCCCTCATGCAGCATCGGGAACAGGTGGAAGCAATAATCGAATATGCCAGCTATGGACTGCCAGTGATTATCTCTCCAGAGGTCATGGCCGGCGCAACCGGCCCCGTGACCTTTGCCGGCTCGCTGGTGCAACACAATGCAGAGGTCCTGTGCGGGATTGCTCTCACTCAAGCTGTCAACCCGGGAACGCCAGTTGTCTACGGCGCGGTGTCCAGCATCATGGACATGAAAACAGGTTCCTTCGCCCACGGCGCCATTGAGCAGGGAATGTGGTGCGTTGCCGCCGCCCAGATGGCCCGTTATTATGGCGTGCCTAGCCGTGGGAATGCTGGCTTCACTGACTCCAAGGTCCTCGATATGCAAGCTGCAGCTGAGACCTCGCTCAACCTCTTGCTGGCAGTGCTGGGAGGCACTAACTACATCTTCGGTGCCGTGTCCGGCGTAATTGATGCGGGGTTGGTCGTAAGTATGCAGAAATTGGTGGTGGATGATGAGATTGCCGGCAGCATCAGGCGGATGCTACAAGGGATTGGCGTCAATGAGGCAACGTTGGCGGTTGATTTGATTAAGCGGGTCGGCCCTGGTGGCAGCTACCTGGGTGAGCACCACACAATGGACCACCTGCTTGCGGAACAGTATATTCCCGCGTTGGCGGACAGGCGTAGCTATGCCGCCTGGAAAGAGGCAGGAGCAAAAGACACCGGTCAAAGGGCAGCGGAAAGAGCAAAGGAATTACTCAGAGAGCACAGTCCTGAGCCGCTGGACACATACGTGGAAGCGGAACTAAACAGGATAGCAGAAGAAGTACAGGCCAGGACGCTTGCCCAGGCCAAATGAACTCATCGGAATGGACGATTGGGGAGGAAACCCGTGGAGCAATCCGAAATCCTGACTGAAGTGGCGAAAGCGGTGACCGAAGGCCAGGCTGAGCGGGTGCGGGAGCTGGCCAAGCGGGGGCTTGAAATGCAGCTGGATCCCCTTGAGATAATCAACGTGGGAATGACCCCGGCCGTGCAGGCCATTGGGGATCAATTTGGACGAGGCGAGGCATGGCTACCGCAATTGGTCATGGCAGGCAATGCGCTGATGGCTGGATTGGAGATCCTTGAGCCCGTGCTGGCGGAACAGGGTATCGGGCAAGACTTTGTGGGAACCATGGTGATGGCCACAGTCAGTGGAGACGTTCACACAATAGGCAAAGACATGGTGATCACTCTCAACAAGGCCAACGGATTCTCCGTTGTCGATCTGGGTGTGGACGTTCCCTCCAGCGTGATCCTGGAAAAAGTGGCTGAGCTGAAACCTGATATCCTGGGCCTTTCCGCGCTTATGACCACGACAATGCTCAAGCAGAAGGAAGTAATCGACAGGCTCCAGGAGGCAGGGATTCGGGACAGAGTGAAAGTGCTGGTCGGCGGAGCCCCTGCCACCGAGGCTTGGGCAGAGGAAATCGGAGCCGACGGCTATGCTGCCGATGCCGCCGCCGCCGCCAATCTCTGTCTGCGATTGATGAATGCCCCAGCACCTGATTGAATGCCAATGCTGCGTCCTTGGCCAGTTACCCAGCCATTCTGAAGATGAATAGGCCGGTCCAGTGGACCCTGCCGACCAGGCATATCGCTCACAAGGAACCCAATCGATCAGGCGCTCCTTTGTGGCCCGAAGATTCATCTCCCGTCGGCTCTTTTCGACAGACACGGCTTTCACAAGGGGAGAATCGTATGCGATCACCGGATTTCTTCAACAGAACAGCCCTTCTCAAAGGCATGAGAGACAACCAGTTGGACGCGATTGTGGTGGCATCCCCGCCAAACATCGTCTACACCACCGGAGTCGATCTGTACACCCAAATCCTTATCCCCGAGAGGCTGGTGCTGAACGTGATCACAGCCGATGGAGACTCCACGGTGATAGCCTTTGAACGCGAACGCACCATGTTTGAGTCGGAATCATGGATACAGGGTATCCGCAGCTTTGCAGAGTTCGGGGAGTCCCCGGTTGACATATTGGCTTCTGTGTTGGCCGAGAAAGGTTTAACACAAGGTCGTGTGGGAGTGGAAGCGCAATATCTCCCACTAGGATACTTCGAGGAACTGCGGCAGCTGGCGCCTGGTGCAACCTTCGTGGACTGCGAGCCGGTTTTGGCAGAAGCACGAACAATCAAGACAGCCAAGGAGATTGAGCACCTTCGGGCTGTTGCCAGATCCATGGATCAGGCGATTAACCTTGCTGCCGGCCTTACGAAGCCAGGAGACTCAGAGAACACGCTTGCCCGTCGTATTGTCTCAAATCTCATGACGGTGGCCGATGGAGCTGTGGGTGCTATTGATGGGCTGGTTGCCTCTGGCCCCAGCCTTGCCATACCTCACAACACATACGGTGACAGGAGGATTGAAAGCGGAGACCTGGTCCGGTTCGGCTGCAAGGCCAGGTTCAAGGGCTATTGGTGTCTGCTGCTGCGCACCGGAGTCGCTGGAACCGCAACGCTATCTCAAACTGAAGGCTATTCACGCTATTCTGAGGCTTTCTTCGAGAGCATTCATTACCTTCGGCCAGGAATTCGCGCCTGCGATGCTTTCAACCGATGCAAACGCGAAGTCGAGAAACGGGGACTGACTCTTGTGTCCAAGAAGATCGGCCATAGCACCGGTCTGGTCTTCCGGGAAGTGCCTGTGATGCAAGCGCTGGATGAACGACAACTGCAGGCCAACATGGTCTTGGCTCACGATTTTATGGCCTGTGACGAGAACGGCGACTCCTACTTCGTCGAAGATCGGGTACTGATCACAGAAACTGGCGCCGAATTGATATCGGATGTGACGAATACAAGGGCCCTCACAGTGCTTGGCTAGGCACCCTCAATCCGGTCAACAGGCGGTCGTTTCTTGTGATGTTACGCCCGCCGCATGTTGAGGTGACACCGCATTCCACGTACCATGTTGGTCCCCATGTCGTCCTCAAAGCGTAGTCTGTGTCGAAGTCTTGCCAAGGAGGAGGCAGTGACATCTGAACATTTGTTTGCTAAGATGACAGGTGAACAGATTGTGGAGGCAGCGAAGAAGAACAAGGCGATCTTGATACCTGTTGCTGCGATCGAGAATCATGGGGATCATTTGCCGGTGGATACCGACAACATTGCCGTGACCCAGGTGTGCCAAGGTGCCGCCAAATCCAGGCCTGACCTCATCATATGTGCGCCGCCAATTCACTACGGGTATAACGAGCACAATATGGACTTCCCTGGTACTATTGATGTACACCCGACCCATTTCATTGGTTATTGCACTGACGTTGGGATGAGCTTCGCCCGCAACGGATTCCAGGTCATTCTTTTCGTCAACGGGCACGGAAGCAACGCAAACCTATTGGAGGTGGCGGCTCGACAGGTTACCTTGAAGGCGAAGGTCAAGTGTGCATCCGTCAGCTACTGGACTCTGGTTTCAGAAGAGGCTAACAGGTTGAGAGAATCACCCTATCCAGGCGGTATGAGCCATGCGGGCGAGTTCGAGACCTCGCTTTATCTCTATCTGGACAAGTCACGTGTCATAACAGACAAGATGAAGACGAATGTGGTGGGAAGCGTCACCAAACACATGTGGTACGACCTGTTCGGTGGCGGGCCCATCCGATTCGTGCCCCGTTGGAGTCAGGTCTCTCCAGCGACAATGGTCAGCGGGGATCCAACCCTGGCCAGTGAGGAGAAAGGCAGGGTCCTCTACCAGGCGATCGTTGATCGATTGGTGGAGGCAGCGGGTGAGCTGGTGATGTTGGATCTTCCAGAGCCGACTGACCACCAGTTCAAGCCACCAGCTCAGTCATGAAGAGAACCTCCCCCAGATTGGGTGCAGGTGGATCGGGCAGTATGCAGTCCGCCCGGAGGGCCTGGTCTGGAGTGGAGGCAGGCAAGGACGGCGATTTGTCAGCCATGCGGGCTAGGATAGTCACGAAGTTTGATCTGTGCACGGGTTGTCGGATTTGCGAACTGATCTGCTCGTTTGTGAAGGAGGGCGGCTTCAACCCGGCATATGCACGATTGCGAATTGAGACGACGGAAGATGGTCTTTTCAACGATCTGGTCGTCTGCATTCAGTGCGACAATCCGGCCTGCATGCGAGTGTGCCCGACGGAGGCGATCTACCGCGACCTGGTGACACAATCTGTTGTGCTGGACCAGGGCAAATGCAATAGCTGCGGCCTGTGCCTTGACCATTGTCCGATAGGAATGATCCAGGTCAACCCGGGCACGTCCATGCCCATGAAATGTGACCTGTGTGGGGGAGACCCTCAGTGTGTGACATTATGCCCAACAGGTGCCCTGGTGCTTGTAGAGATCCTCGGTGCAGAGTAGTGCCTATTCGGTTTCAGCTGGGATAACCAGGAGGGTAATGTAATGAAGGTGCTCGCATTCGTGTCAAGTCCGCGAAAAGGTGGAAACACTGAGATGGCAACCAGGGAGGTCCTGGAAGTCGTCGCCAGGGCTGGTATCCAGACCGATCTTATACGGTTGCACGACAAAGACATCCAACCCTGTACAGCCTGCGACCTCTGCAAATCTCAGGAGACATGCCCAATTGAAGATGATCTGTTTGACCTTTACCTTGAGGCCAAATCTGCGGACGGCATCATCTTGGCTTCCCCTGTCTACTTCGGCTCGGCAACGGCACCGATGAAGGCCTTTATGGATCGGGCCGGCTATATCGCCTACAACAACGGCAATACGTTTCGGCGCAAGGTTGGCGGCGCCGTGGCCGTTGCTGGGCGCAGTGGTGGCAACTACACAAACACGCAGTTGCTACTGTGGTTCATGATACTGGGAATGATCGTGCCCGGGTCCAATGGCTGGAATTGTGTCTTTGGCAATGACATCGGAGAGATATGGCAAGATAGTGAGGGTGTCGATACTCTCAGAGAGTTCGCACAGAACTTCGCCTGGCTGGTGGGAAAATTGGCACAAGGCTGAGATGGATTGCGCCAGGGACGGGATTGAACATGAAAGGTGGCTACCAGGGACGATTCCTGAGAATTGACCTCTCTTCAGGGACTTCTGACACGATTGCGGTGGGGCAGGAACTGGCAGAGAAGTACATCGGCGGCAAAGGCTTCGGCGTGCGTTTCCTCTATGACCTGGTTGGGCCTGAGGTTGATCCGCTCGCTCCCCCCAATGTCCTCATGTTTATGCCCGGCCCTCTGACCGGGACTCTGGCCCCCTCCATGCGAGAAGCCATTGTGTTCAAGTCGCCGTTGACGGGCCTGTACGCCGATTCATTTCACGGCGGCGTATTGGGCCCTGAGATCAAATATTGCGGTTATGACGGCATTATCATCACAGGAAAAGCCAATTCGCCAGCTTACGTTTACCTGGATGGCGACAGGGTAGAGATCAGAGACGCGGGATTTCTCTGGGGCGCGGACACAAACGAGACGTATGAAAAGCTGTACGAGGCACTGGGAGATCGGACCATCAAGATCGCTTGTATCGGTCCAGCTGGAGAGAATCTCGTTCGTTTTGCGCTGATTGACTGCACACCTCACCGACAAGCTGGACGATGTGGGGCAGGCGCGGTGATGGGGTCCAAGAACCTCAAGGCTCTCGTGGTTCGAGGTGGCTCTCATCTGGTCCGGGTTGCGGACAGCACCAGGTTTCTTGATCTGGTCAGGGCAGCCCATGAACGAATCAAGCAGATGCCAGCCTTCCATGAACTTGGCACCCTGAGAGATGTGCCTGGGCATTCGACGGCGGCCGTCATACCCACTCTTAACGCGCAGCGAGCCACGTTCGACGGCGTGGATACGATTGCCGGCCCCTTGCACAGGGACCGCATCTGGCTGCGCCACACCGCTTGCATGGGCTGCGTGACAGCCTGCAGCAAGGTGGGGACATTGCGGCGTGGGCCACACCGGGGAACGGTGGTGGAGAACGTGGAATATGAAAGCCTGGCACTCATGGGCGCCAATCTGGGAATAGACAATCTGGAAGGCCTGGCCTACGCCTGCCATCTGTGCGACCTTTATGGATTGGACACGATGTCCGCTGGGGGGGTTATCGGGTTTGCAATGGAGGCGGCGGAGCGAGGCGATCTCGCCAAGGGGGATCTGGACGGGCTGGACATGCGATTCGGCGCCTACAAAGAGGTTCATCGTCTCCTGGGCATGATTGCCCGTCGCGAAGGAATAGGCGACCTGCTCGCCGATGGTGTGAAACGGGCCTCCGAAGCGATTGGGGGAGACTGCTACAAGTACGCGCTGCACACCAAAGGTCTGGAGATGCCAGGATATGACCCCCGGGGACTGCCTGGACAGGGTTTGGGCTACATGACCGGGGACAAAGGTGGGGAACACGTTCAGGGTTATATGCCCGACTTCGAGTATAGAGGGTACCCCTGGCAGAACGCAGAGGTTGACCGCTTTGCCCTGAAGGGAAAAGCCGAAATCGTCATCTGGCTCCAGAATTACCAGGTAGGTACCAATACCTTGGTGAAGTGTGATTTCGTCAAGCGTTACGCCGAAGATGGCGGAAGCCCAACCCCCTCCGAGTTTGCTGAATTCCTGACTTCAGTGACTGCAAGAACATGCTCGCCTGAAGATATCGAGTTTGTGGGTGAACGGATCTGGAATCTTGTCCGGCTGTACAACTTGCGAGAGGGGGTCACTCGACAGGATGACGATCTCCCATACCGTATTGGCGCGGAGGCACTGCAGGATCCCCCGGTTGCAGGCTGCAAGTTGAGCCAGCGGGACCTGGACACTATGCTTGATGAGTACTATCGACTTCGCGGCTGGGATGTCAACGGGGTGCCTTCGGCGGCCAAATTGGCTGAACTCGGACTTGCGGGTGAAGGGCGCAGCCAGGGCATCTCTTGAAAGACCTGGGCTGATCTGCAGGGATAACCAGCCACCTTGCGATCGTCTCTGTTGGTGTGTCTGGTTGGAAGGAGGCTCGTTCAATGAAGGAAAGGTCAATCGACTTACGGAGCGATACAGTAACGCAACCGACCGAACAAATGCGGGATGCTATGCGCAACGCCGAAGTGGGCGATTCCATGCGGGGCGACGACCCCACCATGAACCGCCTGGAAGAACTGGCAGCGGAGAAGATTCGGAAAGAGGCTGCGATTTTTGTGCCAAGTGGCACCATGGGCAATCTTGTTTGCCTGATGGCACACACGCGTCCGGGAGACGAGGTCATCTTCGAAGCCAACGCTCATATATACTACTACGAGGTGGGAGGCTTTGCTGCCGTGGCCGGCCTGGCTGCCCGCACAGTCCCTGGCAAATACGGGGTGATGGCGCCTGAAGACGTTGAGGCTGCTTTGAGACCATCAAGCCCCTATTTCCCACCTCCACGATTGTTATGCATCGAAAACACCCACAACCGCGGTTTCGGGAACGCAATTCGTCCCGTAGAGGTCGAAGCGATGGCTGCCGTTGCCCGAAAGCACGGGCTTGCCGTTCACATTGATGGAGCACGAATATTCAACGCTGCCATCGCCCTGGGCGTGGGCGTAGAGGAACTGACCGGCTGTGGCGATTCGGTTCAATTCTGTCTCTCCAAAGGATTGAGTTCCCCCGTCGGCTCTATCGTGGCCGGCAGCCGCCAATTCATCGAGCGTGCTCGCAGAGCGCGCAAACTGGTCGGGGGCGATTTGCGACAGAGCGGCGTTTTGGCGGCAGCCGGTATTATCTCGCTGAACGAGATGATAGAGCGTCTGGCAGAAGACCACCAAAACGCGGCCCTGCTGGCCGATGGCTTGAAAACTGTGCCCCGCCTCAGAGTGTGTCTTCCGCCTATCCCCACCAACATGGTTTTCTCCGATACGACAGAACTGGGGATGGAAGCGTCTGAGTTCTCGGATCGAATGAGCGACCGGGGCGTCTTGTGTACGATGCAAGGGACATACCGGGTAAGGATGGTCACTCATCGTCACGTCAGGCCGGTTGACGTGGAAATGGCCGTGGAGGCAGCCAGAGAAGTGGCGCTAGCCGCCAGCCGGCGGAGACACAAGGCAGCGTGAGCGTGGCAACCAAGGATCAAATGGTCCCATCCTTGGTTGCCGCTATCACTCTCAAGTGGGCTTCACCACAACGACGGCGGCGGAGGCCGGCTCGATTGATATCTCCATCACAAGCGCTTCATCCGCAGGAGGTTGGCATATGTCTTTGGCCCCGTGGACTTCAACAGAGCAGTTCTGGGGAACAGCCATAAAACGGAGGCGGCAAGACCGTGTTTCGCTGTATTCATGGTTGATCACCAGCGCAGCATAGCCACCATCCACCGTCCACCAGTATGTGGCCACATTCCCTTCGGCCTCAGCCATGACCCGCAGTGCCGAACCGCAGCCACCGACAAGGAGCGAGCGCCAGAAGTCGCGCAGTTTCATCGCCCGGCTCATCCATATTGAGGGATGTCCCGCACACTTGATCATATAACTGTTGAAAGCGGTGCCAATTGACTCTGCTGACAGGATTGTCGTACCCTTTCCCGACGACGTTTCGACCAGGACAGGATACTCCTTCCCGTCATCGTCCAGGCCGGTGAGGAGCGTTCTGCTCTGCGGTGATGGGCTGAGCCAGGCACGCTGATGCGACACGTTGGGGAATCCGCCAAAGAGCTGATGCTGCACGATGGGCCAGTCGAGCACCGGCAGGTGCACCGCCAGAGCTTCTCCATTCTCGTCGCTGACCGCCAGATTGCCCAAGCGCAGTTGGCGAATGGGGGGCGTTGGCCCATTGTACCCTACTGAGAAGATATCCCAGAGGGCGGATTCTCTGTCGTCTCTGGGCCCATTGGCGGTCTGCAAGCTCATCACAAGTGTCCCGCCGGAGGCGACATAATCACTGAGTGCTATCACCACATCCTCGGGAGGAGCAAACAGCTCAGGAACAAATACGATACAGTGCTCGTGCAGCTCAGACAACTGGTCCTCAAACAGTATGTGGGCAGGTATCCCCGCCAGTGTCAATAGCTGATAGGTCCCAACTGACTCGCTCATCAACTGTGAACTGTTCTCGTAATAGTGGGTTTCCCAGAGATATTTGGGCAGGATGATTGCCGCCCCTTTGACAGGGATCGCTCCGGGGGCATGTTCAGCCAGGATCTCTGATATGCTGCTGACAGATCGAACCGCGTCCAGGTTGGGCTTCCGATCACACAGGTGTCGCAGGTTATAGTAGAACACGCCGGCATCCGCGTAGACCGCTGCATCCAGCGTGCCCAAAACAATGTCGGGGGGAGAAGCGGTACGATAGGCTGAACTGGTCAGGAAGACGCGCTTGTCAGACTGGGCAGCAAAAGCCCTGAAGAGGGCGCCGACCCAGGCATGGTACGTTGGATGGTCCTGTTCGAAGACACGGAAGAAGAGATCCGATCCGATGATGTCCAAATCGGGTATCTGTGTTATTTCCCAGGGGTCGACCCCCTTCAACACTGTGCTCATCGCGAAAGCGTTGATGATGATCGCCCTCGAAACTTCCGGCGCTGCTTTCTTCGCCTCGTGCGCTAACTCGGCGACGTACTCCTTCCACCACATCTGCCGTTCCCGAATGAACGACCACCACAGTGAGCTTCTGTCGCCCCAGTCCTCCACCGTCGGAGGTTCCGCTCCGTGCTTATCCTTGAACAACTGCTTACAGCGAGGGCAATAGCCACCCCAGCGCACGGCGTCGCTATAACCCACCTCATCTGAGACAATGATGCACTCGATGCCGTCGTAGTTCGTCAACACTTCCTGGTACATCTCGATCAGAAACTGCCGCCATCTTGAGTTGATGCACAGGCATAAGAAATTGTGATCCCAGGTCGCCAGTGTATTGCCGTGCTGGTCCAGCTCCAGGCAGTCCTTGAACTCCTGGTATATCGGCCCGACGGTGGGCAAACCCTTTTCAGCGGACCATACCCAGACGTTCATATCCAACTTCCTGGCCGCTTCCAACGTCTCCTTCAGGTAGTCACGATCAGGGTTCTCTCTAAACTGTGGATATCTCTTGCTATCGTAGAGCAAGGTTCCCTGATAGGTTTCGTACAGCTGCATGGACACCGTAGATATTCCTGCCTCCTTGAGCAAGGGCAAGTCTCGTTCAGGATCGTAGACCGTGTCCAACGTATTTGAAACCCGGGCATACTGTAACTCAAACCACACTCCGTATCCGTGGTTTCTGATTCGCACCATTTCAAGGCTTTCCTGATTCTGTGTCAACGTTATGTCAAGTTCTATATCAGGTGACTGGCATGTGTGGAGTCTGAGCCAACTTCCCTACACGGGGGTGGGATCACCCGCCCAGGTCTTCCCCCGCCTTTCGTGCAATTCGGTCCAGCTCCCTGACCTGCTCCCTGCTGAGGTATTCCTGGTGGTCACCTTGTTCAAGGATCTTGCGCACTTTGTCCTTGGCATGATCCAACATGCCCTTGCGGTCCTGCTGCCAGTCAGCAACCATGCGCCGGTCAGCAAGTTCCGGGAAGAAAAGCGTCTCGCGCATGTATTTCAGGGTGTGTTCTTCAGCCAGGAAGCTTCCCCCGATGCCTATCTCCTTTATCAGGTCAAGACCGATGTGTTCTTCATCCACCTCAAACCCCCGAGCCATATGCTCCAGAGTCTGGCACAATTCGTAATCGATGACAAGCTGGGCCAAGCTGGATACGCCGCTCATGAACAGCGTTCCCAAGCCGGCGGAGAGAACCCGGCTGCCAGCCAAAACCGCCACAGTTGCGCTGAAGGCCTTTTCGATGCCTGCCTGGACATCAGGGAATTTGGCATCCGCGTGGAGCGCGTAGGGAAACAGCGGTTCAGGATCACCGTAATACCGTTGTAGCTCCATGCACGCAATATCGAGCAGAATGGCTTCCGCCGCGCTCTGGCTCGGCGTGGCCCGTTTCATGTCCAGAATGGCTGGTCCACCAGCATAGCCCGTAACCCGTCCCAACAACACCCAGTTCATAATGTTACATGCCAATGCCTCGGCAGTCTGCATGACCAGATACCCTGAAAGCGTCAAGGGAGTTGAGGCACCCAGAATCGGCATGACACCCCCCACGCCGTATCCCCGCTTGAGCCCAAAATCCCTGAGCATAAAAACGATCTCAAAGCCGTGACTGCCAAACCGCAGTGGCGGTGTAGCGAAAGCCCACGAGGCAAATGGTGGGTCTTCCTTGAGGGCTTCCTCAGAACCACGAATCACGCGTCCCATCTCCAGGAAATAGGGAACTACTTCCGGAGTGTAGATTTCCACGAAATCGGAGTAGGGATAGTGCTGCGCAATGACCTTGAGCGCGTATAGGTCGCGCACCATCTCTGGACAATCTTGCGGCAGAAACACAGGGTGGGCAGTCACTGTACCCGGCAAGGCGTTGACCACACGGCAGGCATCCATCACGTCCTGCTGCGTCGCCGGACGCAGCTCATCGGTGTCCAAATCGTGGGCAATTGTGGCCTGCGCAGTTGCCACAGGCACAACCAGGGCCTCACTGGAGATACGATCTCGTCTCAGCGGCAAAGTGCCCACGTACCCGTCCACCAGATTGGCTGGATCCCGCATCTTGTTGACGATATCCTCGGTGAGTGCCTCCGGAAATCTCACGACCGAGTCCTCGATCTGACATCCGAAATCAGAGAGAAGATCGCGCATGCGGTCGTGATCCACGCGCACTCCCACGTCACGCAGAATCTCAACAGCGGACCCATGGATCAAATTCATGTCAGCATCAGTCAAGACGTGAACAGATGATTGAAACACAATTAGACCTCCTGGTTGATCAGTTGTTTAGCGTACTGGAAGTTCAAATGAGCAGCAAAGCAACCAGTGGCAGGGTAATCACGGCGATAACCGTCGACCACATGGTAGCCGAAGCGGCGAACTCGGCATCGGCCCCGTAGTTCTTTGCCATGATGGAAGTCGTCAGTCCCACTGGCATCGCCGACTGGACGATTATCACGCTAGCAGCAAGGTCGCGCCATCCAAGCAGCGCCAGCACGCTGGCAACGACCAGTGGCACAATGACCAGTCGGGTAGTGATGAGCCCGGCCAGCTGCTTCCACCATCTCTTCGCATGCGACCGGATATTGCCAATCTGGGCCCCACCCACCAGCAGGGCCAGGGGCAAAGTCGCGCCACCCAACGTCGAAAACGGTCTGGCTAGCCATTCCGGGAACGACCAGCCCACAACGGCCCACAACAATCCGGCTACAACCCCCCAGATCAGGGGGTTGAGAAGTAGGGGGCGCCAATTGCTGAGACGCCCCCCGCTCAGCGCCCAGATGCCAACTGTCAAGGCGGCCAGCGTCGTGCCGAAGTCATACAACACGGCATAGACCGCTCCGATGGGACCGAACAGGGCCTCGCAGACCGGGATTCCCAGGAAAGCCGTGTTGCCAACCATGATCGCAAAATGAAACGCTGATCGCTGTTTCCCAGCCACACCGCTCGGCGCCATCACCAGCGTGGCCAGAGGATATCCCAATAGCGTAACCGCCACCCCCATAACAATGAGAAGTGGCGCTGCACTCAACGCTTCTGGGGTGGCCTCGGTCGCTGTCGTGAAGAACAGGTAGAACGGCAGCAGGATTCCGACAACCAGACCTGCCATCTGGGCGAGCGTCTGCTCACCCAGTGGTCGAAACCGTTGTATGCCGAATCCCATCCCGAACACGAAGACTATGGTCGAAAAGACGGCGATCAGTTGCGGGACAGATTCCGTGTTGATCCGGTCACCTCTTTCAGGGTCGGCCGACCTATTTTCACTTCTGTCAGAATTTGGTCAGCCGACGCGCCGCTGTAATCGACATTTGCGTAGTGGCCTCTCATTCCCCCTTTCCCTTTTCGCGCAGCAGGCTGGGTCTTGTTCACATCCGCTCTCCGGTTGTTTGCGGACTCCCTCACCGGTAGATGCCAACAAGCAACACCGCCGCTCCTTGAGAGGCCTGGTGGGCAGCCAAGATTCTCATGACTGCTCCCTCTCTTCGACCTCAAAGCGCGGACCGGCGAAGAAATCGATGGCCACGTATGGACCCTCAATCCGGGCGTGGTGAGAGACGTTGGCCGGCTCGTAGAGCAAGTCCCCTGGCTCGGACACATACTCTTTGTCCCCGATCCAGGTAGTGATGCTGCCCTGAAGCACCAGGCAGAACTCGTCGTACTCGTGCACGTGCTCCTCCACGTCACAGGCCCCGTCCACCTGGACGACCACGAATTGCCCCCCCGCCGGAGACGACGCAATATAGTCGTGTTGGCCTTGCCGGCTGCCGGCAGCTGGCAACAGCGTCTTGCTGGCATCGGCAAGTAGTCTCTTCACATCTTCTGGGTTGATCACGGTTGATAGTCTCCTTCCATATTAGTGGTTAGTGTCTAGTAAGTTATATCTGCACATTCTGTTGTAGGTGCCTTGTCTTCTTCAGCTTGCCCTCACCCCATCTGTGATCGCCGAAGATCTGCAACTCATTGGCCTTGCGTCCATTCCAGATAGCGATGAAGACGGTCTTCGGAGCTTCCCTCAACGAACAAGATCACTCCACGACGGGTGATGCTGCCCTCTGGCGGCACCGTTCCAAACCAGGGGTCGCTGTGAACGCAGTGGTGATCGTCGTCTGGATTACAGGCAACGCTGGCCGCTCTATCCCATCCATATCCGACGTGCCGCCTGTGGTCGTCGCCGGCCATCATGATGCAGCTGTTCTGCACCGACCGGGGAGATGCTGTCGACGTTGACTTCCAACTCACAGTATTCGAAACCGGCCGAGTGCATTTCGGCCACAGCCTTCAAGTAGTTGTCGAAGCTGAGGGTAATAGGGTAGAGAGCCGCACAACCGATCTTCACATGTTGTCCTCCTTGAATTAGTCTGACAGAGCCTGTACTCGACGTTGAAAATCATTCATCCGTTCGACAGTGAGGCGAGCAGGAGGGTCTGGCTCGATAGTGTACTCCCAGCCCAGTTCCGCACCCAGAAAGCCATGATACTCTACCTCACGCAAAGCCACCATAAAACGTGTGAAATCAAAAACACCCTCTCCTGGCACCAGGTGCTGGTCCTGCACGCCGTTGTTGTCATCGATGTGGATGTGAAACAGCCTGTCACCCAGCGCCTTCGCTGCTTCGTCTGCCAACTCGCCGACCACCAGTGTATGTCCAGTATCAAGCAACACACCCAGGTTCTCGTAACCCAACTTGTTAGCCAGGTGTAGAGCATCGGTGCAGGTGGGCAACAGATCGGTCTCATACTTGTCGGCTGGCTCAATGGCAACACGCATGTCGTACTTGCGGGCGGAATCGGCGATGACGGTCAGGCTATCGCTCAAGCGCCCGATGCCATCCTCTACGGTCTGCCCATATAGCGTGTGGCCGGGACACACGCTCACGACAGGTGCGCCCAGAGCCGCTGCCGTCTCGATGCTGTCCTGTATGTAACATACGCTGTCCCGGCGGATCGTATCAATGGGACTGCATAGGCTGGTTGGATAGCGAAATTGAGCCGGAATGAAGGAAGCAACGGCCAATCCCTCCCCCTGAATGATTCGACGCAGCTCAGCAATGTCCTTGTCGCTCAGGTCTTTGCGATAGGCATGCGGTCTGCCTCCCCAAATATCGATTCCAGCAAACCCGGCCGCCGCTGTCCGCCGAATCGCCTCGAACAGAGGATAGTTGAAGTAGATGAAGGACGATAGGCTGAGTTTCATTGATTCCATCACAATGTCTCAAGCCTGATCGATCAGCGATTGGTAGTAATCTCGGGCTTTGATCGCCTCTTCGACTATGTTGTCAACGCCGGACGTGTCAACCACAATGTTGCCATCGTAGCCTATGTTTTTCAGGCTGTGAATCACCGCTGGAAAATCAATACTACCTTGACCGGGTGAATGGTGGTGTGCATTCGTGCCGTCGTTGTCCGAAAGATGAACCAGTTTGATCAGGCTGCCCAACTTCGGGATGACCAACGCCAGATACTCCTTGCCGGCGTGCACGTGCGCCACATCCAGGATAACGCCCATCTCACACGTCTGCCCACGATCAGACAGCCTATCCTGAGCCTCATCGATGAGCTTCATCAGCGCATCAGTCGACGAGAAGATATCGTTGGCCCGTGTCTCAATGATCAGCGCCAACCCCTTCTCGCCGGCGATGGCCGCCAACTGAGCCACCAAATCGACCGCATTGGCCCAGAACTCGGGCCACGAGAAATCATCGCTCACGCTGACGGCAGTTGGTGGCCCGCCAGTGTACAGCTGGGTCCCCTGGGGACGAATCTCCGGCGGCATATAGCCGCAGATAGACACAATAGGACTGCCCAACTCGACAGTGAGGTCGGCGAGGCCATCGAAGTCCTCAATCGCCTTCCGCTTGATGGCAGGGTCGAGGCTGAACATGTGCTCCTCGACTGCCATCACCGAGGGCACATCCATGCTGTACTTGTCAAGGATGGTTTTCATAGCACCGATGTCACGGCGATGCTCGGAAAGCAACTCGTCGTAAAGCTCCAGTTCGATGGATTTGAATCCAGCCTTCCCGACGACGTCCATTGCCCGGAGATGATCCTCCGGCGAAGGTGGAATGCCGAACAGCGTGATGGGGACGGTGTAGCCACAAGTGATTTCCATGATCCAACTCTCCTGTATGCTTGTCTTATTTTGTTTTGTGTTTGACTAGATTTTCCGCCAGTCCGCAACGGATCCATGAGCACGCACTGCCTGTATGATCGCCTGCATATTCTCCAATGGCGTGCCCGGGTGCGCCTCGTTGGCAACAGTCAGAACCACTTGCGCCCGGCCATTGGCCGCATCAAGCGCATCTGTGGCGATCTGCGCACATTCACCTGGAGTACCGGTGCGGGCGATCTCTGCCGGCACGCCACCCTGAAGCACCGTCGTGGGCCCCAAGGTTTCAATCACTGCCTGCCAATCGGTCTCTCCTCCCACTTCGCAGAAGTCAGGTTGCAGCTGACGCACATAAGGAACCAGCGCGTCCCAGCGCCCATCCATGTGGAGGTGAACGTACTCGAAGTTGTCATACAGCATCCGGCTATAGGGCAGGACAAACTCCGCGTACACCTTTGGTGACGCCATGGATGCGGTATCATCACTCGTCCAAACACGGGTGACTCCCAGCTGGCTCTCTCGCCAACAGACGAATTCATCCAAGGGCTCAGCTGAAATCCCGAACTGCCATTTGACCCGCTCGAAGTGCAAGAAGAAACGGACGCAATAGTCCAACAGACGGTGCAGGCGCTCAGGTTCTTCATAGCAGGCCAGGAACAAGTCCTGTGCGTTGTAGAGCTGGGCTGCCATGGTGAAAGGCGCATGCAGATGGACGCTCGTCAACACTGGCAGGCCATCCACAATTGACCGCAGTTGTTCAAGCCTACCACGGGTCTCAAGTAACCTTCGATTCCTGGCCAGATCAGGCATTTGCAGCGTGTCAACCTGCTGAATGTCGGTTATCAGGTGTCCGCCCCACGGTGTGGCATCGGTACGGTACTCGACCGGCAGGTCGAAAGCAACCGCCTCGTGAACCGTTGCCTGATCCAGGAAAACAGCCAATGGTATCTCATCTTCATCAAGATGCTCCAGACGCCAGGCGATTCCTTTGAGTTGGGTATCGGCCATTGCCACCAGGTCGGTGTAATAGTCGACAGGTTCCACCCCAAACAGCTCACACAGAAATGGGGCGCACAGGTTCATGAATACCAGATGCGCCCGTTTGCCTGTCAAGAAGTCATCCCAGGCCTGGCGAGCGTGCGCCGCCCGTTTACGATATGAATCTATATCAAAATAGTCGCTTACGTGCAGGACCATTCTTCCGTGTTGCCTCCAGACCCGTCAACGGGCAATCGGGTAGGTTCCCCTTTCGCGGGCCACACGCACCATCGTCATGTAGTTCTCGTATTTCGTCCCCACCTGCACTGAGTTGCTGGTTGTCAGCACGAATCCACCTCCCGGCGCCGCGTGTGCCAGACAATATGTCACCTCTCGCTCAACATCTTCTGGCGTGCCGTTGATGAGCGTCTCCCCCTCAATTGCCCCGAAAAGCGCCACCCGGTCGCCCACTTCCTCCTTCAAGCGTCTGATATCCATGCCGACACTGGGCTGAATCCCGTGCAGAGCGTCTATGCCAGTGTCGACCATCATGTCTAACAGCGACCAGGTCCGACCGTCGGTATGCTTGAGCACGTATATGCCTTCCTGCTTGAAGGCATCCACCTGCTGCTGCATATAGGGCAGGATGAACTCGGCGAACTGAGCTGGCGACAACCACGGACCGGTGTTGATACAATAATCGGCGTTGATCTGCACCGCATCCACGCCGGCCTGGATGAGAATCTCGCCGTAGTCAATCGCTCGCTTGGTGTACGCGCTCAAGATCGAGTGCACAAATGCAGGGTCCTCATACATGGCGATAAGGAACTTGTCGATTGGCATTGACAGACCCTCACCGGGGACGGGAAATGAGCCATCGGTCCAGGTTGAGGGCCCATGCCAGCCCCGAGCGATGACGAAGTGGGTCTCACCCAATTCTTGAATCACGTAGTCGACCAGTTCCAGCTGGGACTCATCAACCCGCGGCGAGGTGTTCAGCATCTCTGAAAGGACTGCGGGCACAATCTCGCGTGAGTCGATGCACAGCGCGTCTCCGGCCTCGTCCGGCGCCTGCCAAACGTTGCCCTGAGCATCCTCCCATTTGAGCTTATCTTCGCTCAAGAAACGCCGGGGGCGGTAATCCACTCGGTCACTATAGGTCAGCCAGACCGGGACAATATCCCACTCAAGAGCACGAACCAGCGCGACCAGGTCCTTTTTCTGACTGCGTACCACCTCATCGCGCCGCCCGGCCCATATTGCCGCCCGTTCCTTGCCCTGGGCACGGTAGAAGGTCTCGTGCCCCAAGACCTGCTCGACGATCGGGTAGTCGATGCCCATCTCCCCAACGGGGACTCGATCAGGCTCCTGGTGAGCCAGGGCTGTCTTTACGCGTTCCTTGGCGGTTATGATGAAAGTCACGGTCGGGGTTGCCTTTCAGGGAGATCGTGTCAGAGTTGAGTTGGTTGTCCAGCCAAGGCGGAACTATGTATGCGCTTGGACGCTGAAGAACGTCACCCCTTCAGGCCGGTCATCGTCATGCCCTCGATGACGAAGTTCTGCAGGAACAGGTAGACAATCAACAATGGGATGACGCTAGCAAAGGCGGCGGCTGTGACGACTGTGTAATCAGTATGCCACATCCCTGTATAGGTGGACAGACCAAGCATGACGGTACGCATGTTCTCGCTGGTTACCATAACAAGTGGCCACAGAAAATCGTTCCACGACCATATGAACTTGATTATCCCTAGAGTTGCCAGCGCCGGAAGTGACATGGGAAGCACAATGCGGA
>SDBU01002204.1_pt1 | contig 26388 bp, 20 predicted proteins | sample 2277071 | NCBI WGS metagenome assembly SDBU01 (sample SAMN10397929, study PRJNA504765) | marine sediment metagenome | isolation source: marine sediment core GS08_GC12, 126 cmbsf | place: Arctic Ocean: Gakkel Ridge, Loki's castle | collected 2008
GTGCACGTATCTGATACCTCTGTCGCCATACCTTCCGGTGGCCCGCTGATAAATCGCGGTGAATACGATGTTTATGGCTGCCTCCTTGACCCAGCTCTGCCCCAGGGCCGCGCCCGCCAGATGCGCCCTCAAGTCTCCATCGAGGACCTTCACCAGCTTGTGCTCCGCTGGCTCATACCGGTAAACACCCTCAGCGAGGTTTTCCACATCGCCAACCACGAGGTAGGTCTCGAGTGGGTAGGTGGCTCCAGCCGAAGGTGCCGTCCGAAATCCCCTGGGGTCGGTAGTCCCCTGAGCTGCCCAAAGGAGCTGTGATACCTCCTGCAGGGTTAAAGGCTCGCCGGTGTAATCCCTGACCGACCTCCTCTTGAGCAGGGTTTCTTCAATTGAGACGCTACTATCGCGCCTTGGCTCCGGGAGCTTTACGTCGGTGTCAGGTGGCACCGGTGGGGGTGTCGGCTCCTCTGCCGGGACACAGCTGGACGATAAGGGCAGTACTATTAACAAAACTAGCACCCTCCCCGCAACCTTACCCAGCCGCCGGTATTTGCTTGATACGCTTATTTTGCCGCCTCCTGCGCTTTGTGTTTGACGGAGCCCTTTAAGACTTTTCCCACTTCTATCGCTGACAATCTTATCACGACTGGGCAGGCGGAGGAAAATTTTTCACGTTCAAGCTTTCCAGAACTATCTCCCACCAGGGCAGGGGGATTAGGAACAGATTAGTGATGCTAAAAGTAGTGAAAACGGTTGGTAAGGATAAACACGTAAGCAGGGGAGAGGACTGATTGCGGGCGTTGAAGGCACTTGACAGGGGTAATTCAACTGGCTAAAGTGTTCATTACTGAGTTGTGCCAATGTTGCTGACGATGCATACTATGTGGACATCGCAATCGCGCTCCCATTTGCCTGAGGAGGCCATTCCAGCTCGAGTTTTGATAGGTGTCACTGGCCACCGAAAATTGGACACCCGGTCCTCGCTGGTTGAGCAAATCCATTGGACAATAGAAAGGGTCAGGCAAATGGTGCCGTCCTTGCGAAGAACACCATTGGTCCTGAGTGTTCTTTCCACCCTTGCTGAAGGGGCCGATCGTCTGGTTGCCCGAGAAGTCCTCAAGGTTCCCGGCTCGATGTTGGAGGTGGTTCTCCCGTTTGAGAAGGACGACTATGTAAAAGAGTTCGAAACTACTGAATCTAGGGTGGAGTTTGAGGAATTACTTTCTCGAGCACAGCGTGTCAGACAACTTGGGTCTAAGGGCAACCGACACGAAGCCTACAAACAGATAGGGCGCTATATCGTTGACCAGTGCGATGTGCTCATTGCCTTTTGGGATGGCAAGCATGTTGCAGGCCAGAGTGGTACAGGGGAAATAGTTCAGTACGCGCGGGAAAGTAACTGTCCTCTATTCTGGATACATACCGAGGATGCAGAACAGGTCACGCTTGAGCTAGGACCGGGCTTGAACCCAAGACCATTTCAGGATCTCGACAACTACAACTCAGAGCAAGTCGATGCCACGAAGTCAGAGAGGCAGCTAAAGGAACAGCGTGATATTTTGATGGGCCGAGCCGATCGCGCCAATGTTCCTTCTGGCAGGTTGCGGCCAGTTTTGGAATATATTCTTCGCCACCTTGTCCGTACCGATTTTCTAGCTTTGCGTTATCAACACCTGTATTACAGGTCGGGGAGTGTAGTCTATTTACTAGCCGTGGCAGCCATAACCATAGCGGCGGTCCAGGCCCTTTTCATACCCGGCCAACCACGTATTCTGATAGCCGAAGTAGTGTTCATGTTGGCTGTGTTGGCAATTGTTGGGCTGGGTCGCCGCCAGCGATGGCATACTAAGTGGACCGATTACAGATTCCTGGCGGAACGGTTTCGCTCGGCGCTTTTTATGGCTGTGGCTAACATCGATGTGGCCACTTTGCGGCCACCCCGGCACTTGAGCCTCTCCTATTCCTCTAATGATTGGATGGTGGCTGCCTTTTCTTCGGTTTGGAGTCAGCGACCTCGATTTCAAGGCACAGGTTCTTCTTCATGGGAGGGTCTGAGGGATTTCGTATGCGAGGCCTGGATTGAGGACCAGATTCGCTATCACGACAACACGAGCAAACGCCATTACCGACGACACCGTCGCATGGCCCGTGCGAGCAATGTCTTGTTTGGCCTCGCTCTCTGCGCCGCCCTCCTTCACATCATGGATATCAGCCCCCAGTTGTTTGAGGGTTTCCTTTCACTCATGGCTATTATGCTTCCTGCTACCGCTGGCACCATAACTGCGATTCGAACGCATAGGGACTACCTAAGAAACTCAATGCGTTCGGCTGAGATGGTACGCCATCTGAGAGAGCTGAAGGGTCGATTGATGACGGCCCAAGATCGTGAGAGTTTCGCTGGGTTGGTTAGAGAAAGCGAAGAAACCATGCTGCATGAGAACGAGGACTGGCGTGTGGTGGTTCGGTTTCACATACCTGAAGTGTCGGTCTGAGCTGATATGGCGAGGTAATCCTGGTAGTACAGGTGTGGGGTATCTGTTAATGTCGAGCCCAGTCTGTCGATTTCAGATCCGTTTTTAGGAGCTGGTCATGGCGGGACCGGACCGATCTCATCGCATCTGTCTGCCGATGCGATGACCTTCAGGGCATTCATAGGATCAGGAACTCCCAGGCTGGTGCCTGACCTGCGCGAGACCATTGCCCAGGCCATCCATGAGGGTTATTGACGAGGTCGAAATTATGGCGGAAATGGAGCATACCCGATGGAATGTTGAGTGGCTTCTTGACGGGTGGACATGGGGTGAGAGGAGGGATATAATCAAGAAGACCAGCCCTTATCTTGTAGGTTGGTCGGAACTCCCCGATGACGTGAAGGAGTGGGATAGACAGACAGTACGCAAGATACCACAATTCCTGGCCAGGGTTGGGCTGGAGACCCATTGATAACGGGGCAGTGATGAATCTCAGTGACTGTGGGACAGTTGTACTCCAGGCAATGAAGGGGGGAGCCAGTGAGTGATGTTTTTATCGCCCATGTGGAAGAGGATGCTGAGGTCACATTGGAAATCGCCCTTGGCCTGGAAGAAGCGGGTTACACGACGTGGTGTTACGAGGTTGACAGCATTCCGGGGCCTTCCTACCTGATACAAACAGGGCAAGCGGTTGAGCAAACCAAAGCCGTTGTCGTGGTAATATCCCCGCACTCGGTCGGCTCTCGCCAGGTCACGAAGGAGGTTGTCCGAGCCCATGAAAGCGGTAAAGAGTTTATCCCCGTGCTGCGAGGCATTACACACATCGAGTTTCAAAATCGCCAGCCAGAGTGGCGAGAAGCCGTGGGCGCTGCCGCCTCGATAGGCATTCCACTAGAGGGGGTTGCGGGTATTCTTCCTCGTATCGTTGATGGGCTCAAAGCCTTGGGCATTCTTCCAGAGTTGAAAGCGGAGACTGCACGCATTGCGCGGATACGTAGGGTACTAGACGAACTGCGAGGGCGTGGTATACTGGAGAAAGACCGGGAGCTACCGGTGCCAACCAGGAAGCCCGAGCCAGAAGCTATCGTTGCGGAGGTACCACCTGCCAAAACTGCTGAAGAGGCTGGGGGGCGACAAAAGTGGATTAGGCTTGCCCTGATAGCATCAGCAATCATAGTCCTGAGTGTCGCGGGGCTGATTATCCTTAGTCGGCTTGAAGAACCTCCTCCTCCGCCCGAAGTCACAGCCACGCCAGGAATGTCTGTTACCTTCCCTGACAAGAATCTCGAGGCAGCAGTAAGGACCACCTTGGGTAAGCGGGTCGGCGAGGAGATAACGGTGCTTGAGCTGTCTCAGCTTACTGGGCTGGACGCTAGCCGATGGGGCATTACCGACCTTACGGGCATCGAGTATTGTGTGAGTCTTGACAACCTTAACCTCAGGGAGAACCGTGTAGGTGATATCTCGGCCCTCTCCTTCCTCACTGAACTAGACGAACTCAACCTGCATCAGAACAAGGTAAGCGATATCTCAGCTCTTTCCTCTCTCACTAACCTGACCAGGCTCCACCTGTTAGAGAACGAGATAAGCGATGTCGCAGCTCTCTCCTCCCTCACTAACCTAACTGTGCTCGGGCTTGGTGGGAACCAGATAAGCAACATCTCAGCTCTCTCCTCCCTCACTAACCTGACCGAGCTCCACCTGTGGGGTAACCAGATAAGCGATATTTCAGCTCTCTCCTCCCTCACTAACCTGACCGAGCTCCACCTGTGGGGTAACCAGATAAGCGATATTTCAGCTCTCTCCTCCCTCACTAATCTGACCGCACTCCACCTGGATGGGAACCGCATACAGGATGTCTCAGCTCTCTCCTCCCTCACTAACCTGACCGCACTCCACCTGCATGGGAACCGCATACAGGATGTCTCAGCTCTCTCCCCCCTCACTAATTTGACTGTGCTCTACATGGGAGGGAACCGTATAAGCAATATCTCAGCTCTCTCCCCCCTCACTAATTTGACTGTGCTCTGCCTGATTGGGAACCAGATAAGCGATATACACCCTCTGGTTGGCAATAGCGGGCTTGCGGACGGGGATACGCTGTCTCTGGGGAATAATCCTTTGTCCGCTACATCGCTGAATGTCTATATCCCTCAGCTTAAGCAAAGAGGAGTGAGTGTTTTATTAGAGTAAGATAGGGATGACATTTCTCAGGAGAGGGGGAGAAAGGGGAAGCCAATGAGTGACGTTTTCATTGCCCATGTGGGAGAGGATGCTGAGGTCACATTGGAAATCGCCCTTGGTCTGGAACAGGCGGGTTACACGACGTGGTGTTACGAGGTTGACAGCATTCCGGGGCCCTCCTACCTGATACAAACAGGGCAAGCGGTTGAGCAAGCCAAAGCCGTCGTTGTGGTAATATCCCCGCACTCGGTCGGTTCTCGCCAGGTCACGAAAGAAGTCGTCCGGGCCCATGAAAGCGGTAAAGAGTTTATCCCACTGCTGCGAGGCATCACGCACATCGAGTTTCAAAACCGCCAGCCAGAGTGGCGAGAAGCCGTGGGCGCTGCCGCCTCGATAGGCATTCCACTAGAGGGGGTTGCCGGCATTCTGCCTCGTATCGTTGATGGGCTCAAAGCCTTGGGCATTCTTCCAGGGTTGAAAGCGGAGACTGCACGGATTGCGCAGATACGTAAGGCATTGGGCGAGCTGCCAGCACCAACCAGGAAGCCCGAGCCGGAATCTTTAGCCGTAGAGATACCATCTACCAAAGTTACTGAGAGGGCTAAGAGAAAGGTGCTGATTAGAGTGGGGCCACCCCGGGTCTGGGCGATAGTGGTGGCTTTCATGGTAGTAGCGCTCCTCGGTGGCTGGCTGTACCTCAACATGCCCGGCGAGGGCGACAGAGATTTTGAGCAGGCGCCACCGACACCATCTGGGGTTAAGGAGCCACAAAAGGCACTCAAGCTATCTTTTAATCTCGTAGGAACCTATAGCACTTCCCGTGAGGTAAATAGCGTCTTCGTGGTTGATGACACAGCGTATGTAGCCAATGGCGGCGATGGTTTACTCATACTGGACGTTAGCGTACCCTCTGAGCCAAGGAAAATAGGACAGTACCCCCTCGAAGACCCAGTGAATAAGGCAATGAATGTGGTAGTGGCCAATAACGTGGCGTATGTGACCCAGCAAGGCGGGACGCAAGGTGGCAGAGCCCTGAGGGACAAGCTGATGTTACTAGATGTTGGCATTCCCTCAAATCCGGTAAAGCTGGGGGAGTATCAACATAATAATCATCGTTCTCTAGACAAAATAGCCGTGGTCGGCAATATAGTATATTTAACTGCTACTGATGAGCTAATCCTGGTGGACGTGAGTACACCTTCAAGTCCCGTGAAGGTCGGTGAATTCAAATTCGGATCCAATATTGTGAATCCTGGCGTGACCGTCGTTGACAGCATAGCCTATATAAGGGCCAACGATTTCCACATAGTAGATGTCAGAAAAGCCTCAGAGCCGGTTCAGATTGGACAGTTCGATACCAGTGATTGGGGCGCAGGAGTTGCCGTGGTGGGTAAAATGGCATACGCAGTGGGATGGTCTGGAGGGTTAGACATAATTGATGTCAGTGTACCTTCCCACCCTACGAAACTCGGGCGCTACAAAGAGATGGGGCGATATGAACTTATACCCCCAGGCGCTCAAGGCCGACACACCATGATCCGCGTGTCCGTGGCCGGCAATATCGCATATGTGACATATATTTTCGGTGTGGACCATGGAACATGGACAGAGACTCTCGAGAGCGGAGTCATTGCCATCGACGTTAGTGACCCGCACAATCCAGCGAAAATAGCTGAGTATTCGGAAATAGAAGGGGCTAGCAGCGTGTTCGCACTAGGCGACCTGGTATTTGCCACCGACAAAAACCGTGGCCTGTTTATCTTTAGCCTCGGCGAACTTCTGAGAGACCACTGATGTTATGAAAGCAACGCATCCACAGCCCAACGAATACCGTAAACTATGGATGATAAAACTTCTCGAGTTCATCGTGGATAATAGAGGGAGATACTAATGACACAAATCTGGCGAGTATTTATAGAATCATTTCCGGGAGGCAGTCATGTCAGAAAAGCCGTTAGCGTTATCCGCCAAAGTCGTGGTTCGTGATGAGGGCGGCCGCTGTCTCCTGCTGAAGCGGTCGTTGAGTTCCAAGGGGAACCCGGGCAAATGGGATCTGCCTGGGGGCAAGGTTGACCCCGGGGAGGGTTTTGAGCAAGGACTGCTTCGCGAGGTTGCTGAGGAAACGGGACTGACGATTTCCATTCAGCATGCGGTCGGGGCAGCCGAGTCCGAGTCGCCGACGAGCAAGGTAGTGTACCTCATTTTGGAAGGACGTCTGCAATCTGGGCAGGTGCGGCTCAGCAGTGAGCACGATGAATATGCCTGGGTCAATCGTCGGGAGCTTCCAAAGATGAAGCTGGCCGAGCAGTTCCGAGCCTTTGCCCAGGTTTACAGTCAGACAGATGTCTAGTGACAGGGCTTGCCGCAGTCTCAGAGATTGATTGGAGGAGGTTTTAAATGGCTGAGATCGACAAAGAGGCAGACCGAAAATGGGCTCGGGAGCAAATGAAGAAATATACGGATATCCTCCCCCGATATGAAGCATATGCCCGGGTACTTCAAAAGGTGCTCGAAAAGGCGGCGAAGAAGTACGCTCCCCTGGCCATCGTGCAGACTCGACCAAAGTCGGTCGCCAGCTTCGGAGAAAAGAGCCAGCGTAAGAAAGCCAAGTATAGAGATTCCGTCAACCGAATGACAGACCTGTGCGGAGGACGAGTCATCACGCACATACGAGGGGAAGTTAAGGCCATAGGTGAGTTTATCGAAAGGCATTTTGATATTGACCGGGACAACACTATCGACCTGAGCCAGTGGCTCAAGCCGGCTGAGTTCGGCTATCGGTCCGTCCATTACATCGTCAAATTCAAGCCGGGCGTCTTTCCAACGAAAGAGATAGACGTCGAGATACCCGAAGAGGTATTTGGCCTGAAGGCCGAGATACAGGTGAGGACAGTACTGGAACATGCCTGGGCAGATATGTCTCACTTGATGAGTTACAAGGGTGCGTTCAAGATACCGGGTAAGTGGGAACGTGAGTTAGCAGGCTTGGCGGCGATTCTTGAAGGCGCTGACGGTTCGTTCACTAGAATCCAGGCAGGTCTTCAAAGATACGCCGCCAGTTATGGAGCGTACATGACCGAGGAGCAGATGCGTGATGAGATCGACAATCTGGAGATAATACTGGAACATGACCCAGGAAATGCAGAGCTTGCCACCCGCATTGGAAAACTGGCGATCACGCTTGGCAACTGGCAAAAGGCGATAGACGTGCTTTCTAAATACGTCGATTCAGAATATCAGCCGGCGCTGAGAGAACTTGGTATTGCAATGTGCAAGCTACATAGAGCGAACCCGGAAAGCCCGGAATACCAACAGGGGCAGAAATATCTTGAGGCTGCCAGCGTGCCACCCTATAGAGATTCAGATGCTATCGCTTCATTGGCGGGCACCTGGAAAGGCATTGACGAAAACAAGGCGCGAGAGCTTTATCACCAGGCTTTCGAGGTTGATCCGTCCGACCCGTATCCGCTTGGGAACTATCTCGAGCATGAGATCACCTATCGCCGAGACACTGCCCTGGTGCCATTGATGCACCCCGTGATAGGCGTCGCAATTCAGAGGTGCCGTGACCAGGCCGATGTCGGCATGAACCTGCCCTGGGCGTTTTACGATATGGGGAAATTCTATCTGCTCCTCGGAAAGCCCTACGAGAGCCTCGCCGCCTATGCCAAGGCTGTCCAGCTCAGTACAGCCGATTGGATGCTCGATACTTCGCTTGGCTCCTTGGAAAAACTTGCTATTGTCCGAGATGCGCTGCCAGGATACGAGTGGGTGCAAAGGCTATTGCTGGTTGGACGGGCTGTGAAGTTCCCGACAGACGAAGCGATAGAGCGAGTAGAGAAGCTAGTCCCGAGCGGTCATAAGCGGATTCCCGGCCCCGTCGTTATCGTGGCTGGCGGATGGGACATCGGTGGTGTTGAACAGCAGATGCAGGACTATCATCAGCTCATGCTGGAGGCATTCCGCGACTTCAAAGGTACCATCATCTCAGGCGGAACAGCCACAGGGATCAGCGGTCTGGTCGGTGATGTGGGACAGAAATATGGCGATGCCATTCGAACGATTGGCTATGTTCCCAAGAAGCCCCCTGCCGCTACTGACAAACGGTACAGCGAGATTCGTTACACCGAAGAGGGTGACTTCAGCGCCCTAGAACCGCTGCAAAGCTGGATTGAACTCATCGCCTCCGGCATTCATCCACCCCAGGTCAAGCTTCTAGGCATCAATGGAGGTGTCATCACGGCAGCCGAATACAGGGTAGCATTGGCCCTGGGAGCCCGCGTCGCTGTTATCAAGGGTAGCTGGCGTGAAGCGGCAAAGCTTTTCCAGGACGATGACTGGAGTACGTCCGAGATGCTAGTGCGTCTGCCTGCCGATGCAATGACCATCAGGGCATTCATAGGGTCAGGAATTTCCAAGCTGGCGCCTGACCTGCGTGAGACCATTGCCCAGGCCATCCATGAGGACTACCGACGAGTTCGAACAAGCAGGGTATGGAGCCAGGAGCCCTCGACAGCAGAATGGGACAAACTGCTGGACTATCTTAAGGAGTCCAACCGAGAGCAAGCCGATCATATTTTTGAGAAGCTACGCCAGATTGGTTGCACCGTGCATAAAGTCACCGACCGTGATATTGTGCTGATGACATTCACCGAAGACGAGGTCGAAATTATGGCGGAAATGGAGCATGCCCGATGGAATGTTGAGCGGCTTCTTGACGGGTGGAAGTGGGGAGACAGGAGAGATGTAACCAAGAAGACCAGCCCTTATCTTGTAGGTTGGTCGGAACTCCCCGATGATGTGAAGGAGTGGGATAGGCAGACAGTGCGCAAAATACCACAATTCATGGCTAAGGTCGGGCTGGAGGTCCGTCGGCAGGCATAGAAGGCCGATGACTTGACGAGTTCGGACTGATTCTAACGAGCTAACAGAAGGTAGTGCGGGTGAGGATTTGTGCCACCTTTGCATATACCATCAAGAAAGAGGATGAAAATATGCCAATCTGGTACGTGTTTGTTTCGAGAAAAACTGCCCGCTGACTTGAACGATTAAGCCATGTGGGTACAAATTCTGGCCTTACCTGCGAGAACTGTGAAAATGAGGCTTAATTAAAGTGACTCACGAGGTCTTTATTACCTATTCGTCCCATGACAAACCCATTGCTGAGGCAGTATGTGCCAGGCTTGAATCCAGACACATACGGTGCTGGATTGCTCCACGGGATGTTTTGCCCGGCACGGAATGGGCTGAGGCAATCGTTGATGCCATCGATGGGAGTCGCGTCCTTGTCTTGGTGTTATCATCCAGCTCGAATAGCTCACCGCAAGTACTGAGAGAGGTGGGAAGGGCAGCGGGCAAGGGCATTCCCATCGTCCCGCTTCGGATTGACGATGTGCCCCTCTCCAAAGCTATGGAGTTTTTCGTAAGTAGTCATCATTGGCTGGATGCTCAGACGCCACCTCTCGGGAAGCATTTGCAACGACTCGCCGACACGGTACAACAGCTTTTGACGCAAGAAGGTGAGACTCGAGAGAGCACCGAGATACCGAAGGAGAAGCTTCCTATCTCCGTAGAGAGGCCTGCTCAGGCTATCAAGGTGAAAACCAAACCTATCTGGTTTTGGGCAGGAATTGCACTTTTATTCGCTGGGCTGGGAACACTAGCTGGCCTAACAGGAGAATTTGCTGCATTCCCGACGGGGAACGCGTGGTATGTTGACTTTGTAGTTATGACAATGTTCGCCCTCCTGTTTGTAGTGCCGGGTATCTATTGCCTCAGACGAGGCATAACTCAAGATCCCTGGACCGGGGCGGCTGAGAGAAAGGTCCCGAATTGGTGGTGGTCGTTGCCGGTGGTCTTAGGCTTTGTTGGCGGCATAATCTCTTGGGTGAAGCAAAAAGACGTAAACTGGCGCCAAGCGATGAATATGTTGACATTGGGCATCATCGCAACGCTTTTCTGGACAATTCCTTTCCTCGTGCTACAAGCCCCAGTTACCAGACTAACTCCAACTCCAGCACCAATACCACCGCCATTGCCGCCACCACCCGCACCTTCCGCCACACCAGTAACCTTTCCTGACTCTAATCTCGAAGCTGCCATTCGTGAGGCCGTAAACAAGCCCGAAGGCCCGATTTACATTTGGGACCTTGAGTCCCTCACCACGCTCGTAGCTCAGGAGAGAGGTATCTCAAATCTCACCCGCTTGGAGTATTGCGCAAACCTGGGGTATCTTAACCTTATTGGCAATGATATTAGTGACCTGTCATCACTGGCGGGTCTCACTAACCTGAGGGAGCTTCGCCTTCGAGAAAACAATATCAGCGACATCTCACCAGTGGCGGCCCTCGCTAATCTGCAAGGGCTTTACCTTGGGCAAAACAATATTAGCGACATCTCACCTCTGGCTGGTCTTGCTAACCTGAGGGTGCTTTACCTTTACCAGAACAATATTATGGACATCTCACCGCTGGCTGGTCTTACTAACCTGCAGGAGCTTTACCTTGGGAAAAACAATATTAGCGACATTTCACCTCTGGTGGACAATAGTGGGCTTTCGCGCGGGGATATTGTGAATTTAATGGGCAATCCTTTGAGCACGACATCGGCGAATGTCTATATCCCTGAGCTTAAGCAAAGAGGGGTCAATGTTCTACTCTAAGGGCGTCGGCATACACCTTTGTGGGTATGGACGAACATGCTGAGCAGGATATTGACCGGGCAATAGAATTAAGGGTTGACCGTGCGCTTCTGAAGCAAATGGTTAGGCAGGTAAAACAGGCGCGCTAACCTCCTCATTAGCATCCAACATTTGTCCAGACTGTGTGATGAGTAACGAAATGGCTTTTTGTTATATCAGAGGAGGCAATTGCATCCTTCTCTCTCCCCCAGAGGTAGCGCATTTGTCTAAGAGAAGGACGATTGACGGCATCAAGAGGCCATAACAAATTACTGCTAGGGGCAGGTGGCAGTGGACAACCAAGTATTTTGTGAACAAGGTCAGTAGCTGTAGCTACGACTAATCAATTTAATCGGCCTTGTTTCACCACGGTTGTTTCCTGTCAAGAGGTTGATAACTCTCCCAGGTTATACTTGTAAATCGTCAACGCATCAGACCTGGCAACAACAAAACAATTGTGGGAAAGGCCAGAAGCAATACCAATACTATCACGTCGCACCCCAGAAACGGCAAAGCGGCTCGATAGCAGTCCCCCATGGTAGTATCGGGTGGGGCTACGCCCTTCATTACAAACAAGGCAAGACCGACCGGTGGTGATGTTGCCCCCATCTCCAGCGAGAGGAGGAACATTACCGCGAACCACACCGGGTCGAATCCTAAAGCAATGACTACCGGCACGAATAACGGCAGAAGGAGCATCATGATGGCAATCAGAGTTATGAACATACCCAGAAATATTGACACCGCCAGCATCGCGGCGATGATTAGAACGGGAGATAGTGGCAGACCTAGAGTGAATTCAACCAGGCCCCGGCTGGCACCGGAATAGGCCACCACCTGGCTGAAGGCAATCGCTCCGGCGATAATCATGAACATCATTACGGTAATTCCAAGGGTACTGATAAGGGCTTTCTTCACCAACTGCCAGTCCAGCTTTCGATAGAAGGCGGTGAGAATGATGGCGCCCACGGCACCACTGGCTCCCGCCTCGCCTGGGGTGGCAACACCCAGGAAGATAAGTCCGGTAACCATAAAGACAATGAACCCCAGGGGCAGTACGTAACGCACCGTATCCAGGAGCTTTTTAGACAGTGGTGTGGGGGTCACCTCATAGGCTGGGGCAATGGAGGGCTGGAACTGGCATCTGGCGATGATATAGACGGCATAAAAGAACGCCATCAGCAGGCCGGGAATGATTATCGCTATTAAAATCTTTCCCACCGATATCTCGCCGATGGCGCCCAAAAGTACACCCAGACCACTGGGGGGAATCATTATTGCCAGGCCACCACTACCCAGAATAGGTCCCAGGCTCATTGGCTTTTTGTAACCCTGCTTCTCCATCTCCGGCACCAGTACCGACCCCAGGACGGCGACGCTGGATATGCTGCCCCCAGTCAGGGTGGCAAGCATAGTTCCCGAACCCACGGCAAGCAAACCCAACCTGCCCGGCAGACGCCCGAGCCATTTATCCAGGACATCGATCATCTTGTTAGCTATTCCTGACTGAAAAAGCGTTGCGGCCATGAGGACAAACAGGGGAATGGGCAGGAGGGTAAAGGTAGCCACCGAGGCAAAGATGCTGCGGACAAGTTGGTCTATACCGGATAGGCCACCCCAGAACAAAAACATGAATATTACATTTACCATCAGGAAGGCGAAGGCCACCGGCATTCCTGTTGCCATCAGGACTATCAGACCGCCTAAAAAGAGCAGGAGTATTAACTGCCACTCCATTAAATCTCACCTCACAGTTTAAGGTTATGGTTCATTATTTTGACGATGTCCGGAGTCTCCCGAAGTAGCCATTTGCCCTTCTCAGGAACTGGATGGAGAGTAAGAAAAAGCCTACCGGAATGACCCCCTCAAGAAGAAATACCGGGATTACCAATGAGCCTTCATAGATATAATCAATCTGGTAATAGTCCCAGACGACCACCATTCCCCGCCAGGTGATGATTAAGCAGAGCACTGCGCAAAGAATGGAGGTGACCACGTTAATCCAGTCTCGAACTCGATGACTTAACTGTTCAAGCACCAGGTCCATTCTTACGTGACCCTCTCTTTTCAGCACCCAGGCAGCACCCAGCAAGGTGATGAATCCCAGGGCGTACTGAGTGGCTTCCGGTACCCACCATATCGGTTTGTTAAGGAAATACCTGGTGAAAATGCTGACGGCTACCGCTATCGTCGCGAGGCCGATGAGAGTCATTGCCAGCCAGGCAAGAACATCAAGTATGCGTGTAACAACAGCATTCAGCCGCTTCATACCATTCCCTTTCGGTTATTAGGCACACCTAATCTCCAGGCACAGAATAGCAGAGTTGACGGTGCACTTACCTTTGCGGAGAGGTGAAAATGGACACCAGTATCCATCTTCACCTCTCCTGACTTCAGGCCGTAGTTGGAGACAGGATTGATGAACAGCCTTGTTCTATCTACTCGAGAGCGCCCACCATCTTCAAGAATGCGGGGGCTGTATCCGGCATTTTCTTTATGTACGCTTCAGCCCCAGTTTTGAAGGCAAGGTCGATGAACCATTTAGCATCCGCATCGGAGAAGGTTATCCACTCTGCCCCGACGTCCTTGAACGCCTGTTTGCTTTTAGCAATGTCGGTCTTAGAAGCGTTGATAAAGTTAGGCCAGGACTCCTTATACGTGCTGTCTAGCAACTCTTGCAAATGCTTGGGCAGCTTGTTCCAGGCGTCCAGGTCCATTATGAGTATCGCGTTGCTCCGGTAGAAAGGATGGTTGTAGAGATACTTGGTCACCTCGTGTAAGCTGAGACGCCCCAGTGAACCCAGCCCCATGGACGTCAGGTCGAACATACCCCGCTCCATGGCCGCGTAGACATCTGCCCGCTTTATCACGGAGTGGCTCATGCCCAGGGCCTTCACAAGACCTTCCGCAAACGTGCTCGTGGATCCAAAGCTCAGCCCTTTCATCTCCTGGGGGCGGGTAACTTTCTTGTTGCCGACCATCCAGAAGTGATATTCAGACTGGACAGCCAGCCGGCCCACAAAGTAGATACCGGCCTCAGCCATGCGTTCCCGCAGGTAATCAATAGCCCCGACCTTTATTTCCTCCTCGATGGAGACTCGGGTCATCCCGAGGAGATTTGTCTCGGGCACGAGACCCGTCATATTACCGCCGGTGACCAGAGCTATGTGAACCGTACCATCCCTTACGGCTAGGGGCAGTTCACCGCCTGGAATCACTTCTGGCCCACCGAGGAATTCAACGGTAAGCTCTCCCTTGGCTCGCTCATTAAGCAAATCAAGCCACCCCTGAAATGCCATGGTTGAGTTTGCCTTTGAAGATATGGCCGCGGAAGCCTTCAGCTCTATCTTTACCGGTGCTGGGGCTGGAGCCGGTGCTGGAGCCGGTGCTTCTTTGGCACAAGCTCCCAGTAGTGACATCGCTACCAATGTTAGTGTCACCAGGACTAGTAGTATCACCTTGACCGCATTTGTTTTTCTCATCATTTTACCTCCTTACTTTTGCTTAATCCAGAAATTTACTCTCATTAAGTTTACAGGATGTATCACCTCCTTTCAATACCAAATTTTATCGGTCACACGTCTTTTTCGCTGTAGAAGTGCTGACACTTCTTTAAGTTCTCCTTGGCCTGGTTGAAATATCCACGCTGCCTTTCATCCAGCAACTCCTCTACCGGACCATCACGTAGAAAGGTATTTGCTGGGTAGATGGGCTGGCTGTAATAGGGAGCATACAGCTCGGTCCGTACCAGTGTTAGCTGGTTCCTGAAGTACTGTTCCCGGAATTTACGGCAGGCCTCGATGTCAATCCTGGCCCGAACTACCTGCTCATTGGTGTCGTCCGCTTCGGCTATCCTGACCCCGGTATAATCATAGACGCTGGAATATCCGGCTACTCTGGCCTTCGGGTAATATGCTCCCAGTTCTGGCCCCGTATTGGAGTGCACGAAGTACACCGCATTGTCGTACGCCCGTGTCTGTATCGATGCCTCGGTGACTCCGATTGGACGATTGCCGCCACCGGAAGTGCTCATACCGGAGGTGAGATGGAGCACCACGTCAGCCCCTTTCATCGAGTACACCCTTGGTATTTCCGGAGCCAGCAAGTCAGCACAGATCAAAATGGCCAGTCTCCCGATGTCTGTGTCAACCACGGGGAAGGGGTCATATTCTTTGGTGATAGGATTCTTGTACGCATCCATGATGTCATGCACGCTGCAGTGCAGTGCAATTGGGACATTGGTCACTGTTTTACGGTATTTCAGGATTACCTTACCCTCGGGGTTGATGATAAAGCCGGTATTGAAAAACAGGTCCGGCCATTCCGGGTCATGTTCTAAGCTCTGTGCCGCAATATAGGTCCCATATTCCTTAGCTTTTTTGGCAAATACGTCCGTTTCTTCTCCCGGAATCTTAATCGCTACCTTCTCGATTATTTCCTCTTTGGTAAGTGTCTTCTGTCCAGGCTCGGCTGCAGTGTGAAGTCCGGTTATGGCATACTCGGCAAAGGTGACTAACTTTACCTGACCAGTAATACTAAAACCCGGTCTGCCCACCAGGAATCCACCACAAATGAAATCGATTAAGTCAGAGTAATGCTTGAGATTCTTGGCCACGTTCTCCTTGATTTTTGTATCGCCACCGGAACGCGGTATTATTCTTTCAGCCTGGCAAATAGCTACCATATATGGTTCCACCATTTTCTATCTACCTCCTTATTTTAGTTTCCGGTGGTGACTTCTCCGCCATTATGGTGAAGTTATTCGGGAAATCAATGCGGCCGAAGTGTCATGAAATCAACCTGCAAGACAAAAAAAGTATTGTGGAAGTCGTACAAAACTTCTATAATACTTCTTTGATGACAAATATCCAAATTGCCATACCAGGTCGAACACGACAGTTGCATTACTTATCAGACCTAGCCAATAATAATAATATTGTATCAGGCTTGTCAAGTAGTTATAGCCATAATTGGGGTCTATTCTAGCCACGTTCTATTCTCTCGGTTCTAATCGATTGTAAGCGGGCGTAACCCTACCTTGGAGAACATCAAAACGCTTTACGGTTCGTACAGCGAAGATGATGCCGGATAAAACCATTTGAGTATCCCCGATAGTTCACCTGGAGGGACAGCTGACGTGGCATCTTAATGGCAAAAAGTGGTGTGAACAGGGCCGTTTATCCCTACACAGTTGCCATATGCAGTTGAACTTCACTTATATCGTCTTCGGTGGGTGAATCCGAGGGCGAGGGATAATCATACAGCAAGGAGGTAATGTAATGTGAGGCAAGCTAGATATACCGGGAACTATTCAATATTAGGGGAAGATTAGCGACTGATAAGTGCCACTGGTTTTTAGCACTAACGCAAATATTGCTGAGAGAGCTACATCAGGCTGGTCTACAACAACGTCAGCTCAGGCCCACAAAATGAAAGACATCACTTGGCAAGTAAAGGAGGATGGTAATGATTGATTATAGCAAGTATCAGACCCCGGGACAATTACCGAACTATGAGGTGGTACCTCTAAAGAGCGAGACCATTGGGATAGCATCCTGCCAGATGAATCCCGACAAACAGGTTGACCCGAATAACCCCAAGAAGGTGCAGAGAAAGAACCTGGAAAAGATGCTCTTCCTATGTGACGTGGCCGCCATGCAGGCTGGAGGCACTCCTATGGGACCACCAAAAGTAGATTTACTGGTGTTCCCCGAGTTTACCTTCACTGGTTTCAATTTCGAGTGGACGAGGGATGATTGGCAGAAGATTGCTATTGAGATACCTGGAGAGGAAACTGACATCATTGGTAAAAAAGCGAAGGAACTCGATGCCTACATCGTGTTTACCGCTCACACCAAGGACCCTAAGAACTGGCCTACCCACTACTTCAATAAATCGATAGTAATTGACCCAAGTGGAGAGGTAATTCATCAGCACTGGAAGGCTTATCGATGTACTGCTGGCGTTTATGAGTGGGCGACCACTGTCCATGACGTGCTGGATAAATTCGTTGAGATGTACGGGTGGGATGCCATCTGGCCGGTAGCCCGGACGCCCATAGGGAACCTGGCTACCTATACCTGCTCAGAGGGCTTTGCCCCGGAAACAGCCAGGGCTTTTACCTTTAAAGGGGCCGAGATTCTATGCCGTTGTTGGGGTGGAGGTGGAAGTCCAACGCAGAAGGCTGGTAAAGGTAGATTGCAGTTTCGGGCTGACTGTGCCAACAGTCTTGTCTATGGCATCATGGCTAACACTGACAATGGGGGGTCGATGATAGTTGACCCCCTCGGAAGGGTAATGCAGGAGATACTGGATAATCGTGAAGGCGTAATTTACGATAGAATTCCTATCGCGCAATTTCGCTCTGAGCATACCCGGCCTTTCATCAGAACAGAGATATACGTCCCTGCCTTGACCGTGGTGCCAGGCAGATTTCCGCCCAATATGTATGCGGATTACGGGGTCCCCAGCAATTCGGATGAGGCGTTCAAGTTGTGCGAGAAACATGCCCGATTCTGGAGTCCCTGGACCGCCAACCGATAGCGTAACCTGAAAGCTACGGACCGAGAGTAGCTATCGGCAATTCTAACTTAAAGGGTGGTACAATAACTTGGGGCAGGTCAATAATTAATGTAATTGTGCCGTGCCCTTCACAAGGACAGCCCAGCTAATTAAAGTGTCCGTTACTGGATTATGGCAATGTTGCTGACGTCGCACGTATATCAGCTTAGTGGCATATGGGGCACTGGTATCTGGGGAGCAAATGTATTTCTGCTGGACGGTGATAACCTGACCCTGGTTGATACTGGGTTCAAGGGGAGGTCTAAACAGATACTCAAAGAAGTAGCGCGCCTGGGCTACTCTCCTTCCGATATAGCTAATATCATTATCACCCATCACCACGCTGACCATGTTGGCAGCCTGGCTGCGCTGAAGAAAGTTACCCGGGCTAAGGTTATGGTGCATTCTGCTGATGCGCCATGCATCGATGGCCGGTTACCACAGCTGGGACCAGCAAGACCGCGGTGGCTGATTAAAACCCCGGTGCCTCTGCATAAGCTATGGGCTACTACTCCAGCAACGGTTGACATACTAGTTAATGATGGTGACGAGCTGCCAATACTTGGAGGCATCAAGGTATTGCACACCCCGGGCCACACGCCGGGGAGCATCTGTCTGTGGCTGCAACAGGAACGACTGGTCATTGCTGGAGATGTGCTTGCTCATAGATTTGGACTGCGCTTACCCTCAAAAGCGTTCACGGTTGATGTGGCGCAAGAAATCCGCTCAATAAAGAGGGTAGCGAGCTTAGACTTTGACGTTATTTGTTTTGGTCACGGTTCACCGCTGAGGCATGAAGCACGCCCTGCCGTGGTTAATTTTGCCGAGATGCTCGAAAGCAGGTATCAAAGAGTCAAGAAAGAACGATGACGGCACGGTTACCGGTTAGGGCTGTGGCTTCGGAAGCGTTTATTGACTCCAGAGCCAATATCCCCCACTTCTGCCGACGACGAACATTCTTCACTTTCTTTTCAATGCTTACTTTAATATGATTAACCCCCACCAACGCCAAAAATCAATAAGGAAAGCTCATCGCCGTCAACAACTGGCTTCTTTAATGGCTCTTCCCAGGCAGTGAAAAGCTCGCCGTTAACACCAACAGCAATGCAATCATCCAGGTCGCCGGGTTCATAGAATAGCATTGTGTCAAGGCTGGGGAATTGTTTAACCAGGTCACCAAGGCACTCTCCGACCGTGGTACCATTTACTTCTGCTACTTCTACGCCATTGGTATAACACTGGAAATAAGCAGGAATGTTTATTTTTATACTCATTCCCATCCCTTAAAAACGCGGCACAATAATGAGTACATCTAGCTGCGTCGTTAATACCTTTATGTCTTTATAGCGTTTGATGACGGACTTGTCAATATATTCCACCACTTCTACACGGGACTGCACAAAACAAGCGATGGCGACCTCCATTGCGGATTCCACACAAGTCGCGATATGGCCAACAACCGATTGACAGTGATGGTATAATAGTCAAGTATCTGAATGTGGATATGGTTGGCGATGGTCGTATGAAATCATGGCAGATGAGAGCATCACCGGGCTACAATTTGAGGGACAACTAATTAGGAAGGAAGGGGTAAAATGACCAGGCAAGAGGTTGGTGCCGCGACGAATGTACCCGGGGTCGCGGTTGACAAGGAAAGGCTAATTGCCTCAGGGAAAAAACACCTGTGGCTGAGCTTTGAGCGCGGTGACTCGTTCTTTGATGAAGATGGAGCCATTATGGCTTCGGGAGACGGTTGCTATTGGATAGACGTGGATGGCAACCGGTATCTGGAAACCTTTGGGGCTCAGGGGATGGGGACCGTAGGCTATAACCATCCCTTTATGATTGAGGCCTGTATTGAGCAGGTAAAAAAGATGAGCGGCCATGCCTCGTTATGGCCGGTGCCGGTTCCCGAAATTCTGTTGGCGGAAAAGCTGGCCTCTCTGGTTCCTCGTGGATTGACCAAAACTATCTTCGGTCTGAGCGGCTCGGACGCTAACGAAACAGCGATTAAGATTGCTCGCCAGTACTTCAAGATACAGGGTAAGGGAACCAAGTATAAGACAATCAGTCGCTGGCACGGGTATCACGGCAGCACACTGGCAATGAATGCCGCCAGCGGTCATACTCACCGGCGGACAGCCTTTGAACCTTTGCCCGGTGGGTTCATCCACATTAACATGCCCTACTGCTACCGTTGCCCCTACAATATGACCTATCCCGATTGCGAACTGGCGTGTGCCGAGGAACTGCGCCGGGTGGTGGAACTTGAGGGCCCCTCTACGGTAGCTTGCTTCCTGGGAGAGATAACCACCGCTTCCGGCGGGAGGGTAGTCCCACCCCCGGAGTACCCCAGGCGTATCCGGGAGATATGTGACGAATACGACATCTTGATGATTCTCGACGAGGTAGTCACCGGTTTTGGGAAAACCGGTACTTGGTTCGAGTGCGAGCAATACGACCTGGTGCCCGACATATTGACCACGGGAAAGGCGATATGCGGTGGCTATGCTCCGCTGTCTGCCACCACGGTGAAAGAGGAGATTGCTGAAGTCTTCTCCGGAAGTTCCGACAGACTGCTGCACCACGGTTTCACTCTGGCCGGTAACCCGCTTAGCTGTGCCCTGGGTCTGGCTCATATCGAACTGATTGAAAAGCTGGGGCTTATTGCCGAGGTTCCCGAGAAGGCCGCTTTCCTGAGAACGGAACTGGAAAAGATGCAGGAGAACTCAAAGATTATCGGTGATGTCAGGGGTAAAGGGCTACTGCTGGCCATGGAAATAGTGAAAGACAAGGCAACCAAGGAACTATTACCGGCTGGCCCGGAAGCCTTTGCGCGGGTAGTCTCAAGAGAGGGCAGAAAGGCTGGACTGCACGCCTATCCCGCGGGCAACCGGATTCAATTTGGGCCGTCGATGATTGTTTCCCAGGAAGAACTGAAGCTCATCGTTGATGGTACCGCCAGGATAGTCCGTGCGCTTGAGGCTGAATTCCTGTAGGCCGGACTAATCGGCCAGGAAAAAGGAACGTCTGAATAGCGCAAAATACAGAACAACCAGGGAGGGAGGTATTGAAATGGGGAAATTTGAAGATTTGAGGCAGCTGTCTTTTGACCATCTTTTTACCCCTCAACGGCCGTGGAATGTGTTAACTGCTCCCCGGGGATACGCCATCTTCACTGAAGGAAAGGGGTGCCGCGTTACCGATATTAACGGTAAGACATATCTTGACTACTGGGGTGGGATACAGGGCACGGCCCTTATTGGCTACGGGAGGAAAACAGTAGCGGATGCCGCTTACCAGCAGATGCTGGAATTACACTTTGTCCCGAGTCATGACGGCAGCATTCCCAAGATAGAGCTGGCCAAAAAGCTGGCTGACATCACCCCGGGCAGCTTATCCAAAGTATTCTTCGCCAACGGCGGCACCGAGTCTATCGAAACCGCGTTGAAGATAGCCCGGAAGTATCATCAAATCTCCGGCTTCCCCAATAAATATAAAGTAATTAGCCCCTACGCATATCACGGTTCTACACTGGGTGCCATGAGCACTGGCTGGGACGCTTCGTTCCATTGGGATGATTTCCAGCCACTGGCACCAGGCTATCTACATGTCGTGCACCCCTGGTGCTCTCGTTGCTCTTTTGGCCTTACCTATCCTGATTGCCGGATTGCCTGTGCCCGGCAAGTCGAGCAGATAATTCAAGATGAAAACCCGGAGACTGTATCCGCCTTCATTGATACTCCGATATCCTCTGCTTCCTTTTTCCCTCCCCCGGAATACTGGCCCATGGTTCGCTCCATTTGCGACAAGTATGGCGTCCTGATAATTGTTGACGAGATAGTGACCGGTAACGGGCGTACCGGCAAGATGTATTGCTGTGAGCACTATGACTTCGTTCCGGATATTATGGTGCTGGGTAAGGGTCTGGCTGGTGGATACCTGCCGATTAGTGCCGCAATTATGACCAAAGAGGTGGCGCAGAAATTTGAGAGCGGACCCAAAGAGGCGCTGATACACTCCTATACTTTCGAAGGACTGGCCAGTGCCTGTGCGGCCGCCCTGGCTACTCTTGAGATTATCGAAAAAGAGAACCTGGTGGAGAATGCCAGAGTATTGGGAGATTATTTATTCGAGCAGCTCCAGTCACTGTATAAGCATAATATCGTCGGTGAAGTCAGGGGTGGCCTCGGGTTAATGGCCAATATCGAACTGTACAAGGATGGGAAAGACAAAGCAAGATTTAGCCCGGAGGAAAATATCAAGATTGGTTGGATGCTGAAAGAAAAGCTGATGGACAGGGGCCTCTGGGGGATGTTCCGCAACCCACCTCCGATATGCCCCGCCTTGAGCATTACCAGGGACGAGATAGACGAGATTGTGAGCGGGTTCGACCGGGTTATCGGTGAGATAGAGAAGGAACTGTGAAACAGAGGGGGTAAGAGATGGTCTTTAAAGGCGAGTACCCGATAACTGAGGAGGAGCTTTACCACTACCACCAGCCAGGAGAGCTCTACCCGCGAGAGGAAGAGATAATAGAGCTGGTTCGTCAAGGCTATTACGACGAGAAGGCCGGTGTCGACCGGTCTTTCTTTCTACCGCTCAAACCGGAGAAGACCGCTTTCCTGATAGTCGATATTCAGAACGAAATGGTCAGGCCTGATGCGCTCAACTTCTGCCCCGATGGGCACCGGATGATTCCAAAGGTCAAGAAGGTCCTGGACCGGTGCCGGGAACTGGGCATAAGGCCGGTCTACGTGGAGCACTGCCACGACCCCAGGGTGGGCGGGGAATACTGGGACCTGGGCCACCGGAGATGGTTTCCCCGGCTGGTGGACTACATCATCAACAAGGGGAACGCTGTATACGGCACAGAAGGGCCAGAAACATTCCCGGCGATAGCCCCGCTGCCGGGAGAGAAGGTGGTTTATAAACATCGATGGGATGGCTTTATCGGGACCGACCTCGATGTGACCCTGAGGGGCATGGGCGTGGATACCCTGATTTTCAGCGGAGTTTTCGCTGAAGCATGCGTCGAGTCAACGGCTCGCCATGCCGCCGAGCTGGAATACAAGGTAATCTATGTTAGCGACCTAGTCGCCAGCCAGTTACCGGAGCAGCATCAGGCTGTCCTGGGCAGGATGAGGAGAATCGTGGGTCTGGTGATAGACTCGGAAGAGTTGCTGGCTGAGCTAGCCAAGCTACCAACCGCGAAGAAGCAGTAACACCCCGTCTGTTTCCCCAGAATGCCAAGCAATTGACGGTTAGCGGGGTTCGAGTAGCCGTCGCTTATCAAGTCTATACTTCGGCTAGAGCACCAGGAGATTAGCTAGAAGGAGGCACTAAGTATGGTAGATTTGCTTATTGTAAACGGTAAAATTGTGAGCCCGGTAGACATCATACGTGCCGGGATAGCCGTAGATAAGGGGAAAATAGTGGCTATTGCTACTGAAGACAATCTGCCGCCTGCTGCTCAGACCATCGATGCTACCGGTAAATACGTACTTCCTGGCTTGATTGACCCCCACGTGCATCTGGGCAACTCCAGTGGCAAGCCTAATCCTGACGGTAGCTTTTATTGCTGGGCGAATTACGAGGAACAGTTTGCCAAGGAAGTGAAGACTGAAACCAGGGCGGCCATTGCCGGAGGTGTCACTACTCTGGGCATCTTTCAGCGCATCTACCATAAGAGTACGGTAGAGATATTTGAGGAATACAAGACCCTGTTTGAGGAGAATGCCATTTGTGACGGCTTTTTCCATCATAAGGTTGGCATACAAACAGCTATGGATGACATCCCGAAGTGCCCGGAGATTGGTATCAATTCGTTCAAGTTCATGCCGGGGTACAAGGGGCCGCAAGCTGAGCTGTCGGGGATACCCCCCGCCGATGATGGGTGGCTGTTTCTCGGTTTTGAAAAAGTGAGCCCGCTGGGGTCTAACGTCTGGGCAATGGTACACGCGGAGAATGCAGACATCATGGTTGCTTTAAGGAAGAGGCTGGAAAACTCGGGGAGAAATGACCCTACCGTGTGGCAAGATACGCGCCCTAACTTCGTTGAAGCAGAGAAAATAGCTAGTTGCATAAACATCGCCAAAGCGGCCGGATGCCGGCTCTATATTGCTCATGTGACTACTGGCGAGGGAGTAGACGTCCTGGCCAAGGCAAAAGCGGAAGGTCTCGAGGTAGCAGGTGAGGCCCTCGTCCAGCACCTGACCCATACCAGTGACGAGCCGGTGCCGCTGGTTAAAGAGAACCCAACCCTCGGGCTTACCAACCCGCCGCTGAGAGACAGAGTAAGCATCGAAAAGCTGTGGCAGGGCATCAGGAATGGTGTAATCGACACCACGGCGTCTGACTCTGTCCTTTTGACCTTAGCAGAAAAGGGGGATAACGTATGGCATAGTCCCCCTGGGCTGGGAAACACGATGGAGATGATATTACCGGTGATGCTCAGTGAAGGGGTGAATAAGCGTAACCTACCTTTGCAGAAAGTGGCCGAAGTCTGCTCATTCAATGCGGCAAAGATATTCGGCATATACCCACAAAAGGGCGTAGTTGCGGTCGGTTCAGACGCCGACCTGGTAATCGTCGACCTGAACAAGAGAGTGAAGGTAACGCCGGACACGCTTCATTCGGCTTGCGACTGGACAATCTATGATGGGTGGGAATTCACCGGGTGGCCGGTGGTTACCATTTTCCAGGGGGAGGTTGTGATGCAGGAAGGTAAGATTTTGGCCGAACCCGGGATTGGGAATTGTCTCTTTTGTGAATCGAATTAGAGTGCGGTTAAGTGTTTGTCAGGCGTCGGCAGCTGGTCAGCGCAGCATTATCTGGGGAATTAGGAGGGTATCATGGAAATTCGACGGTCGCCGGCTATTGTTGCCGGGGAACCCGCGAGGTGGGGTAAAAGTACCGTAGTCACCGGTGCCAAAGGGTATGTTTTGCTTGGCGGTGCCATCGGCATCGACATGGATACGGCCCAAATTCCTCAGACAATGCGGGAGCAGACGAAGAAAGCGATGGAAAATATCAAAGAGGCGCTGGAGGAGTGTGGTGCTTCCCTGAACAATATCCTGTTTATGCGGCGGTACATGAAAGGTCAGTTTCCCAACGGGATGCGCAATACCCCTGAGTATCAAGAGAGTATCAGCGCGCTTGAAGAGTTTTGGGGGGAGAATTGCCCTGAGTTTCGCGTTGGAAACAGCCCACCAGCGTCTACCCTGATTGGAGTGACCGCTCTGGCCCTCCCCGAACTTAAGATAGAAATAGAGGTGATTGCCGCAATTCCGTAGCTACCGACTAAGGGTCTCCCCAGATAAGCTTTTCGGCATTAAGTCTCACCATTTTTGTCTGTGTTCTTCCTCTCTACCTGATACATGCTTTGCATGCTTTGAACGCTGGCGTTTTATTCGTCTTTCAATCCTTAGGGCTTCCTGGACTTTGGAGTGAGGTCTCGTCTTAAAGTCAAATTCACACCAAGAATATAGCGCCGGTCACCGCTTGTCAAGCAGGTGAATTGCACTGTGTATCATGTATCACAACATTAACCAGAAGTACTTTCCGCGTGAGATGGTTTTCTAGTCTAGCCTGCCTTCTTGTTTTCATCGAGCTTCCTGACCGCTTCGACAGGCTTTCATCCGTGGCTGACAGGTAGACTTCGGCAGTAGCAAGGTTTCCAGGAGCTTCCTTAGTGGCAGTTCCTCGGATAGAACTGCTGACATGGTGGGCCAACGTGTACAATAGACAGAACCTTTAGCCTAGCCTTCAGCCTTACCGGTTAATTAAAGGCAAAGCACCCCCAAAAGCCACCATCAGACGCCTTGAGCCGTCCTCTATCATAGGTAAGCCCTCTGTCCTTACGGGATTTTAAGAGGGCTTTTATTATGTCCCCTTAATTATGCTTCGTATTGCCAATACAACGAAAATATAGGTTCATTCTGTTAGTGCACAATCCTTCCTTTTGTTGGATGATGGCATTAGGCAAATTCGCTTTAGCACCTTAACAATTGAATAGCGTTAATTCCGACCTGAACGCTTGCCCTCTTGAAAGGGGGTAAGTATGAGTTCAAGTGTAGTAGTACCAACAGCACCAGACGGCGATAACGGCAATCATCAAGGTCATTGTAGCCGATGTCATAGGGCCTGGACACTAAATGAGAGGCAGGGCGTTTGTCAGTGGTGCGGTCATCTGGCAATATGCCAGTCATCACAAACAAAGCCCCGCAGTATCAAGTCTAGGTCTAACAGGCGAAAAAGGCAAGCTCCAGTCCACAGTAACGGCTATGACCAGCTACAGGGAGAATGGCTAGCCTACTATAATGTAGCCTCACGATTTACCGACAGGGTGAAGCCTCAAGACAAAGAGGACATACTTCACACGATAATCGCTACCCTTGCCGATGTAGAGCGTAACAACGGACACAAGCCCTTCACCGAAGCCGTGATGTATCGGATAGCCAGCCGAACTGTAGCCGACTACTGGCGAACCTACTA
>SDBU01002205.1_pt1 | contig 26379 bp, 47 predicted proteins | sample 2277071 | NCBI WGS metagenome assembly SDBU01 (sample SAMN10397929, study PRJNA504765) | marine sediment metagenome | isolation source: marine sediment core GS08_GC12, 126 cmbsf | place: Arctic Ocean: Gakkel Ridge, Loki's castle | collected 2008
TTCATTTTTTTATACTCCGTATTATAGTTTTATTATTACCCGAACCGAACAACGATTCTTCGACATTCCTTAGCGTATCGGACAATTGAGTGAGTTTTAGGTCGAATCCATGTGTATTAAGCTCTTCAACCATCTCTCTTTGGGTCATTTTGGCCTTTTTATATATCAAATAGAGCGCTATGTTCCTTTGAAGGATGTATTTATCTGCTTTAGTACGCTTATCTTTATCATGTAGAGCCTTAGCCTTCTTATCTCGGTACTTTTTCTCATCCACGATGTACCCAGCCATGAATTTACCCACTATTCCTGATCTGGGTTTAGCATAAGAGTAAGTTTTCTTGCCTAGGATGTACAATAACTTCTTCTTATCCTTAGTGAACAACACCCACATACCTCTTTTACCTTTTTTTCTATAAACATGGAGCAAACTTCTCGCTCTAAACAAGGCAACGTATCGGTCAAGCATAAAAAAAGTTGGAAGGATAATAATTACGAACAAATTTTTCTGTCTCATCTCCATCATTAAAGAAACTAACAACTTATTGATTTCAGATAGTGTGGCTCTCGCGGACAAACCGCCGTAAGCCTCATCGTAAACAACTGATTGTCCTCTTTTCGCACCCACGATTGCTTTATGTAAGTCAACTGGATTCATACAAACTCTATCTATATTAAAATCGGGGTCAACATCATAAGCTATTTGCATAGCAAGAGTAGACTTCCCCGCTCCTTCCGGCCCATCAACAATAAGAACATAATCCTCATCCTTTTCATTAATAGTCTTCTTAATCTTCATTAAATTTCTGTGTAACAAGTCATCAACATAAATATTCTTCTCTCCGACTTGCATCTTTATAACATATCCCCATCAGATTCAGGGTCGTACCATAATGCACCTTTCCCACTTTTATCTTGAATCATTTTTAAGAACATATGCCTCTCTTGTAACGCTTGATATTTTGTTGCTTTACTTTCAGAGTTTATTATGTTAGAAACTAATTCTCTATTCTGCTCTTTTCTTTTAACAGTATCTTCTCCTCTTTCAACGTCGGCAGCTAGTTCTCTCCAAATAGTATCGAGGCGGAACTTCCATTTCTCTAGTTGACCTTGATTAGCATTATTCTCCGCCAACAACCAATAATTATGTAGTCTTTGAATTTGAAAACCGGCTTCATTTATCTTAGAAACTTGTTGCGAGTCACCTTTATTATAAAAATTCATAGATTAGTTAAGAAGTTCTAGTATTTAAATTTTAATAAACGTACCTTTTATTCTAAAACATCTTATTAACGTTTATATAGTTCCCGAATATGCTCCTGATAAGGAGTGAATTATAATATGGCTTTAGGAAGATTATTGGAAGGTTTCATAACTATCCTTGTAGGAGTTAATCTAATCCCATCAGTAGCAGACCAAGTTGTTTCCGCACAAGCGGGTAACGTAACTGGGGCTGCAAGTACACTTTTGGGCTTGGTAACATTGTTCTTTGCATTAGGAATAATGGTAGCAGGTGTAAATATCGCAGTTGGAGGTCTACAAGAAGTTGGGCTTATCTGATTACAACAAGTTTTTAATTAAACATAAGGAGGAGGCTGATTAATCTTTACAGATGAAACGCTCCTCTTCATTTATTTTTTTATTTCTCTCGTTTATTTTATTCGGGATTCTATTAGTAGCAGCAACGGAGTTCATTGATAATAATCAAGGAGACTTCGGCAATGGTACTTTTTCTCAAACATTCTTTAATACAACTATTGGAGCAGTCCAACTAAATACTTCGGCTGTATTCTTACAAGGTAACTTTACTTCTAGAATATTCGATGCAGGGAGCATTATTACTGTATGGAATAATATCTCTTGGCTCAGTAATGCAATAGGAGATTTACCAGATAATAATGTGGTAGAAACCAATTTCGAGAATGATAATGCGGATATGACTGGAAACATAATTCTATTACACCAAAACCAAGTGGCTGGTAATAACTCTCCAGATACTTCAGGCAATGATAATAATGCGACCGCTACAAATATGGAAGATGGAGATTGGGTCACAGGAATAGTAGGTAATGCAATAGACTTTGGAGGCACCGATGAGTTTATGGACATGGGTGCTATAGGTGATTTTTCCGATACTGATTCTTTTGGTTATGAGTTCTGGTTTAAGACTACTACATCCGCTGCCCAACTTATGTTAACTAAACAACTTAACTCTGGAACGTTCAGAGGTTATAATACTTTCATAGAGACTGGTAAAATAAAAACTTCTTTAGTAAATACTAATGGTGTTTCAAATAGAATCTTTAAGGAAACTACTCTAACTTTTAATGATGGGACCTGGCATCATTATGCGATGACTTATGATGGTTCTTCTACGGCTGCAGGTTTAATAATTTATATAGATGGTACTCAAGCAACTACTAACACTCTTACTGATGCTTTAGTAGGCACGATTTCTAATGCTGTTAATTTACAACTTAGTGGTAGGGAAGGGCCTAATGTAGTGTTTGTTGGACAAATAGATGAGGTTGCAGTATTCAATAAGACTAAGACTGCTCTAGAAATAGGCAAGCAGTATAGGAGAGCAGTAAGGAAACTAAATATGTCCGCTAGAAGTTGTGATGACGGCGCTTGTTCAGGAGAAACCTTCACAGATTATAACGATACCTCTCCACAAATCTTAACGGAACCAAATAATAGATACTTCCAATATAGGTTTGGTTACACGGCGAACGTTACTAATGCTACCGCCGAATTATTCAATGTAACGTTAGATGTTACTAACTCTAGTATTGTTATCCTTAATGTACTTGCAACTCCTACAGATACTACTGCAGATATTACATGGGACACGAATGTAAACTCTAATAGTACAATCACCTTCGGATTAACGGATGGTCTAGGAACTACAGAGGCACTAGATGACTCCTTAACATCGCACACAATCTCTTTATCAAGCTTAGTAGAAGCCACTACATATTTTTATAACGTAACTTCTTGCGCGAATAGTATTTGTAATAGTACTGGCCCATTCAATTTTACTACAGTCCCAACTACATTCCCAATAATAACAGAAGTAGTTGCAATAAATATAGCTCTTAATTCTGCGACTATTAATTGGACTACTAATGTTTCAAGTAATAGTAGTGTTAACTTCGGAACTACATTAGCTTTAGGAACAGCCTTTGATGACGCTAGTCTTGTAACATCTCACACTGTCGGATTAACCGGTTTAGTACTTGAAACTTTCTATTTTTATAATGTAACGTCCTGTTTTGGTCTTAATTGTAATACTACTGGACCTTTCAATTTTACTACTGCGACTGGATTATTATTCTCTAATAGATTCGAGAAACCTACTTCTCCCACAACTTTTAGAGATAATAGGACTTATGAGTTCTTCATTACTCTAAGTAATAATGCTACTGTCGATACTGTTATTATAGAGTTTGATAGTACTAATTTCACAACTTCATTAGTTTCAGGACAACAATATACTTTTACCATCGCTGATTTAGAACCAGCTGCTTATGACTTTAGATGGATGGCTAACGATAGTGATGGGAACTTTCTTATTACTGGTACATTCCAATATAGAGTAATTAATGAAGAAATTAATGTTCTATACTTCGGAGGGTTCATTCTAGCATTTATCTTACTAGTCTTAGGTTACGCATTGAGGAGACCAATATTTATAGTCCTATCAGGCTCCTCATTTATAATTCTAGGGATAACAATAATTAGGGAAGGGATTGCTAACATTACCACACCATTTTTAACAGAGGCTACATCGATATTATCATTGGGACTAGGGTTCTATTTGATATTGTCGGTTGGTATGGATAGTTCTCTTGATACAGAAAGAGAGGAATTTGAGGATTGATTAATTGAAAGGTGGCGAAATAAAATAATGAGTATAAGTGAACAGAGTGAGTGGATTAAGATAATTGTAGTTGGTTTTGTTCTTGGAGTTCTACCTGTATGGGTATTCCCATTTGTACCAATGTCTCTAAAGTGGAAATTAGTTTTCACTGCAGGAGGATTTATTGGTGCGTATATTGCAATAGTTCATGGAACTATTGGAGGTAAGAAGAGGTGATAAAATTAACTTTTAAGCATGACTCTAGTGATATGCCTAGAAAGGTAGAGATTAAAGGCAAGAAGATAGCTTTAATGTTGCCGGAGAAAGGTTACGAACCGGATATTATTGATCTGGGATTGATGCATAAGAAGAAGGCGAACTTATTGAAACAAGTTGGGAATAATAGAGTAGAATTACTTAGGTTATTAAGTTTGAAGACAGAAGAGGATATGGCTACAGATATAATCAAGGACTGGAAAGAAATGGGATGGAGGTTAATCAATAGAGAATAATGGCGCTTATTGATACTCTAATCGCATTCCTCATAGTAGGAGGTTTCGCTTTGTTTATCTGGGCCAAGATAACTAAACAAAAGCCAGGAGCCGTAATTGATGGCTTAACAAGTGAGCCTTTGTATAAAGAACAAATTAAACCGATAAGGAGGAATGAACAAAAATGGACAACACCAATCAGTTAATACAACGAAAAGATATAGAGAGAATAATCTATATGTGGAGGAGGTATGAAGGTTTTAGAGACAAAAAGTATGAGAAGATTTGGACACCCACAAATCTAGATGAGTTAGAACTCAGACTAGATGACTATTTTGATAGTCCAGATAAATTAGATTGGAATGAAGGGAAAGTAATAAAATAAAATGGAAGAACCACAATTAACAGAAGAACAAATGGAAGATGCAATAGAAGAAGCTCGTGATGAGCAAGAAGACCAGATGGAAGACCAAGGAGAGTTGACTCAGGAGATGCAAGAGCTCTATGGAGCTCCTACACCAGAAGAGAGACATAATCAATGGACTCTCCTTATGGGTGCTCTACGTAGTGATGACACAGTTAGAACTACTTACTTGAGCAAGAGCGAGTTAGGTATGCCTCTATTTAGCGTTAGATTCTTATTAGATATGAAAGCTTTATGTTTACACTATAAGGCGGAGAGGATAGCGCTTTATTTCTTTAATAAGATACAGAATATTACTAGCTCCGGAATGAGTAATGAAGGGTTCACAATGCACCTTAACGTTACTCAACGTCGCGAAGCTACGAAGAGAAGGATAAAGGAGGTGAGAGATGGGAAGAACACTAGCAAAGCTAAATTTTAGACTTGATGACCAAGTAGAAGATACTAAAGATACTAAGAAGCCCAAGCTTAAAGGTGTCTGGGATAAGGTCTTTAACGTAAAGAAGTTAAAGAAGCCGGACACCGTAGCTGTAGTTTTATTGAGAGATAATGGAAACGCTGAACCTCTTGAAGCTAAAGCAATTAGAGGGATGTTTAATATCAATGGTAAAGTTTACCACGAACGAGAGGATTGTAAGTATACTTTGAATTACAAGGGTGAGAGGACTCCTTTTATTGTAGTGCATGAGAATATGTTACACCCGGAACCTAACAAAGAGTATTATGAACGTGGCTTCCAGAAACGTATGGCTGACCTTCAAGATATGGTTACTAGAGCTATTAAGAATGCAGAGATAGTTAAGGTAGAAGGCGACTCTAACAGTAAGATCAATCCTAAACTTTTGATTGCGGGAGCTATAGGTCTTATCATTATGTTCGCATTATTCCAGGGAGGAATAGTATGAGGCAAGATAAGAAGAAGAAGAGGCAAGGAAGAGTGAGTGATACCGCAGTTCTAATCTTTAGAGATTGGTTTGGTAATGTCAACTATAGGCTTAAATGTAAAACTCATGAGAAGGATAATGGTATTTCAATGCTACAAGAAATCGAGAATCATTTTGATATTCAGGATGAGGATATAAAGAACTTCGTTGCTAAACAAGAAGCGGAGGCTCTTAATGATATGTATAACATGACTATCGATAGAGGTAAGGAAGTAGGCAAGAAGCTCCTAAAGGATGTTAAAGAGAAGATTACTTGGCGTAAGGATAAGCAAGGAAATATTATTTAACTCTTGAGTGATAAGAAACATTTATATATTTGTTGTTACTTACTAATTACATGGTAAAACTATACTTGACTAAGAAAGGGACGGAAGAAGCATCTGACAAATTCATAGATGTTTATTGGGGAAGTCTACTAAAATCTTATATGGTAGGTTATGTAATATGGACTGCACTAATGTTCATTGTAGGACTCCTATTAGGAGTCACTATAGGTACCTTCTCTTAACTTCTAAACAATAAGTTTGTAAGCTTTTTGATAGTGAATCTTTTTATGATGGGAGGAACATAAGTAATAGATTCTATCTTCTTCACACGCCCTCTCTATATCCTTAAAGTTGGTTGGATAAATCTCATGATGTATTTCCAATCTCTTATGGTAATTTTAATGAATACTAGTAGAAAGTTTAAAAACCTCCTCATTTCTCTTAACGTTTAAATACTTAAACTACTAGTAAAATGTATGGCAATAAGAATGAAAATAATTAAAAAGGCGTTTATGAATAAACGTACTAAACAATTTTCTGTCACAATACCTAAGAAGTTATTGCCTGTAAAACTTCGTAACTCTCCAGACTTATTCTTTGAAATAAAAGCGGTGAGAAGGAAGAATGGTTAAGGTAGGTGCATTCGAGAAAAGAACAGGTATAAAAGCTGGTGAGATAGAAGAAGCTAGAGTAGAAATAGAGACTGCAGCAACTAGGTTAAAAGAGAGAAGACAAGAGGTAAGAGCAAGAACAGAAGAATTAAGTAAATTTAGAGCAGGATTATTAACTCGGCAACAACTTCAACGATTAACCTTAGAGAGGAAGAGAACTAGAGATATTACCTTAGGGAAGGTCGCTAGACTTCAGGAACAGTTAGTTCCAATATCTAAACAGTTAACTACTACTGAAAGAGCTATTGGAGAAGCTAGAGGACAGATTCAGGAAGTGGAAAGGTTAAGGAACGACTTCCGTGAAGCACGTAACCTTGCCTTCGCTATAGGAGTTCCATTCGCTGAGAAGGGATTAAAGAATGAACAGCAGAGAAGATTCTTCAAAGAATTTAAGAGACAAATAAGTAGGAAGAAAGCTCTAGCTACAGGTGAAGCAGTACCTTTTACAGTAGGCCTAAAAAGAGCTAGAGATGCTATAGCTAAACTCCAGAGGGACAATCCTAATGAAACTTTTATATTCAGGAAGGATGACCCTACACAGACAGATATTATAGGTATAGAATCTGGAACTCTTAAGGCATCGTTTGCAAGTATTGAAGATTATAATAAAGCTATAAAACAAATCAACCTACAAAGAGTTAATATCTCTCCTGAAGAAATACGATTAAAACAAGATGTTCCTGATTTAATTAGTAATATAAAAACAGGATTAAAGGATGTAAGTGAAGGGTTCAATATTATTAATCAGAAAGTCGTCGAAAATGTTACAAGGCCTGGACTTGAGGCAATAAAGAGGACTACAGGATTATCTGGACAACAATTATTAGAAGCAGTTATAGGAAAGCCGAGGGTTACTGTAGTCCCTACAGAAGCACCTAAGGCTGTCCAAGCATTCGTTAAGGCTCAAGAGAAGGTAGGACAATTCGTTAGGGGAGTTGAGACTGGAATCATAAAGGGGTTAATTGATGAGCCGCTAAAGATTGGTGTTAATCTAGCGACTTTTACAGTATTACCTCCTGCATTAAAACTGGGTGGTAAGATAGGAAGGGTTACAGGAATAACTAAAATCTTGGGTACTAGAGCTCCAGCAATAATTTCTTCTCTAAGAAAGATTCCTCTAGACAAAGCATTATTAACAGCCTATCTAGGAACAACAGGGTTACAGATAGCAGACCAAGAGACTGCACAAGCTAGAGGTGAATTAATAGGGGGAAAGCTTGTAACAGAAGTAGCTCCTTTCGTTATAGGTAGTAGAATAGGAACTAAAATAGTTATAAGTAGAGAATTAAAGGCAGGACTTAATAAAGAGTTAGCTAGACTGTCTCCCGAGAAGAGAAGATTATTTCAAGATTATATGAAGCAGACAGAATTATTTGAACAGATAAAACCTAAAGTTACTAATATTGATTTCAGTGGAATGAAAAGGATTCCTGAAGCTGCTAGAAAGCCTCTAACAACTTTTATCAAAGAAAGGAATGCTATAGTCGGTGGTTCTGTAGCTCAAAGAACACAAGTAAAATTAGATAGAATACCTAATGATGTGGACTTATATCTAGAAGTTGGTAGTCCTGAAGAAGCAGCTAGAGCATTAGCAACTAGATTAAAAGCAGCAGGAGTTCCTAGAGTATCCCAAGTGAGGGGACAGGTTACTATTGGAGGACAAAAATCTGTAGAGTTCCACAGCGTTGAAAGAATATTCCAGAACATTGCGCAAGTAACTCCTTTCTGGAAACCAGTACGTTCTTATTTAGTCAAGACTCCTGAGGGTATAACTGTTCAAAGAATAGCATTACAAGCTAAGAGAAAGTTAGTCGGGGGATTCACAGATCCTAAACGTCAAAAGGACTTAAAAGATTTTAAGAATATCGCAGATAGATTGTTTAAGGAAGCCGAGATAGCAGCTAGACAGTCCTTCTTCTTCAAGGAGAAAAGACTAGTAGAATTAGAAAAGAGGTTCGGAGTGAAGATTCCTAGACAACCTAAACCTATAGTCCCTACTACCGAAAAGATTATAAAGAAGGAAGTACCTATATTACTAAGGCGTAAGAGTCCTGAGGGAGTAATCCCTGGGGAGACTCTTGGGGCGCCTGGGGGAAGGGGACCTGGAAAGGTACCAAAAAAACCTTTCATTTCTCAATTCAAACCTAAGAAGATAGGTAAGCCTCTAATCCCAAGACCTTCACAAAAACCAGCTATTAAACCTTCTCAACCTCCAATTCTAAGACGTATAAGTAAAGGACTGGGTATACCTTCTCAACCTCCCACTAAAAAACCTAGAGCACCACCTGCCTTCGGATTACCAGAGGGGCCTTCACAACCACCTGCACCTAAATTAACTCCTACACCACTTATTCCTTTGAGAGTAAAAATCCCTGAAGGCCCATCACAACCTCCAACTCCAAAGCCTAAACTCCCAGGACCACCCTTTGTACCTAGTGTACCCAGTGGTCCTGTGCCTCCAACAAGACCACCTGCAAAAATATTAAGAAGATTCGGTGCTAGTAGATTAAGACCTATGGGAGCACCTTCTAAAAAACAACAAGGTTACGATGTATTTGTAAGACAAAAAAAGAAGTTCTTGAAAGCTAATAAAGTCCCTATAACAAAGCTTAACGCTTTTGATCTAGGTTCTTTCGTTACTGACAGAAGTTTAGCAGCCACTTTCAAAGTTCAGAAAGCTAAAGGAATAGCACAGAAGCCAAAGACACAAATTCCTCTATTATACTTCAGTAGGAATCAAGATAAGTTCAGGACGTTCAGGAAAGTTAAGGGCACAAAAATCCCTATTACTAACACTTTTATAGAGAAGAGGAAATTCAGATTAGATACCTCGAGAGAAACGGCTAAGATACAAGCAGCTAAACTAATAGCTGCGTTAAGGAAACCAGGACAAAGGAGGGCTCCAGGTTTAATATTTGGAAAATGAAATTAATGAATGATAAGAGAGGAGGGTTAGAAGTAGGGATAGTATTCTTTCTAGTCTTCTCTATCTTAGCTATAACTTTATTCAGTTTTATTGAGCCTCTAAAGGAGTCTTTAGATAATATCCGTGGAGGAGATAATTTGAATTGTATAGGTGTAGCGGATTTTAATGAGACGGCTTTTAATGAGCAAAGCGAGTTAGAAAAAGATACTAAGAGACCTACTTGTTTTGCTACTGGATTAACTATTGTTTATCTTATAGCAACTGTTTTAATAATGGGGATCATTTGGGTTGTTGAGAATTGGAGAAAGAAAACATGAAGAGATTTATACTTGTAACTTTAGGATTCATAGTTCTTCTAGCAACGCTAACAATCATTCCAAGTGTAACGGCTTTCGAGTTCGATGACAAACTATCCTATTCTCCAGATGACAAGAAAGTAACTTTCGTTAACTGGTTCGGATTAGGAAGAACTAATCTGGAAATGGAACTTGTAAGCCATGAGAAGGTTAACGAACCTAAACTTGTATTCCCTGGGAAGAATGTAACTGTTATGAAGTACAAGGTTAGTAATTATTTAGGAGAGTATCTTGATGGAATCCAAGAAGTAGAGATTACTAATATGAAGACTGGTGCTATCTCTAAGAGAAGTTACAATTTGAGGTGGGAAATTCATGACACTATACTCACACCAAAGTACGAATTAGTTTGTAAAGAACCAAGGAGTCTAGATAACGGAAGTAAGTATAAAGAGTGTACTAGAACAATCACAGGTTATAATAATATCTCTCATATTAAAGAATCAGGTGATGTTATTAATGGAACAATACCTGAAGGAACTTCTTACATCTCATTACAAGTAGATGTTTATGACGGAGACCATTACGATGGAGTCTTCACAGTAATGGGAAAGAAGATAACAAGACACTCAACCTGGACTACAGACTTAAACTTCCATATCCTTGCTTATTACACATTCGATGACGCAGACGGAACAGACAATATAACTCTTACTGATACTGTAGGGCTACATGATGTTAACGGGACACCAACAGATATTACTGCTGGAGAACCAGGACTCATAGGGCAATCATACAGGTTTAATGGAGTAAGCAGTTTTGTTAACTTAACAGACAATGGAGCTTTCAGAACACCTCATAACTTCTCAATAAGCTTATGGCATAGGATTAACACTTCAAGAAGTGCTACATTAAATAATGGATTAATAGCTAACGGAAGAAGTGCGGGTGCAGAAAGATGGTTAGTATGGTTAGGAGCAGACACGAGTGGACCTGGAAGCAGGCAGGGAGAAGCTTGGCATACAGCCTTCGGGGATACAATTACTTCTGCTCCTAACGATGTTAATATCGAGTGGACTCATGTGTTTGTAGCATGGAATGATACCTCAACAACACTATACATTAATGGAACGTTCGCAGATAGTACAAGTCCTAACAGAGACTTACCTAATGCTATCAATACGGCTGTCTGTCTTGGAATAAGACAATGTGATGGAGCAAAACAACTCTTCTACTTAGGACACATGGATGAAATAGGAATCTGGAATACATCATTCGATGGAACTGCGGGGGCAGTAGCAGCTCAATTATACAATAATGGATTAGGAATACAATTCACGAATGCAACAGTAGAAGGGCCTAACGTAACTCTAATTTCTCCAGCGAATAATACTATAACTAATAATGCAACAATAGACTTTAATGTAACTGCAGTAGATGATGTTGAAGTAATCAACGTCTCAGTATATATTAATGGAGTATTAAATTTCACACAAGTTGGAGACGGAACAAACTTTACAGGATTAAACTTTACAGAAACATTCACAGAAGGGACGTTTGAGTGGTACGCTGAAAGCTTTGATGACATTAGTGAGAGGGGCTCGAGCACAAATAACTTTACATTCACAATAGACCAAACAACACCTACTGTAACAATAGTTCTCCCTTTCAATGATGACATTCAACAAGAAATAGATAATATTGTACTAAACTATTCAGTAACAGATACCGCTACACCTATAGATACTTGTAAGTTCAGTCTAGACCAAGGAACTACAAACACTACGATAGCTAATTGTCTAAACACTACATTTAGTGGTAATGGATTTGAAGACCACAACCTATTGTTATTCGCGAATGATACGGCGGGAAACGAGAATTTTGACACAATCAATTTTACTCTAATCAATCTTACTCAAGCATTCCAAAGAAATACGATAGAGAGTAGAACAGAGAGCTATACCCTAAATGTATCCTCGAGCGAGAATGTTAGTCTATCAACTTCATTCATTTATAATGGAACATCTTTGAGTGGAATAACTAATACAACTAGAGATTTCTTCAATGTAAGTCAACAACTCGGATTAATAGGTGGTTCTGAAACTTCCTTGAATAATAGTTTGAATTGGACAGCTAGTCTAACTTTTAATAGTAATAGTGAACTCTTTAACGCTCCTTTCGAAAGTCAGATAGTTAATAGAATGATTTTTGTATTATGTAATGGAACTATCAATGTTCCTTTCCTAGAGTTCACATTTCAAAATGAGACTACCGCCGGAGAATCAGTAGATGCATCGATAGACTCTTCAACATTCACATTCTTTACATTCGATGCAACTAAGAATAGGTCTCTAGCATTCTCTAGCGTGACCGAGAATACTAATTACACATTCTGTTTTGAACCCGCTAATGAGCCTGTAACATTAGATTTCACAATGAAGTTCTCTAATTCAGAATCCGCTCAAAGGACATTCACTTCAATAGCAGCGTTAACTAATGTAACAACTAACCAATTATTATTCTTACTTCCTACAGTTGATGGATTATTCACAACTTATCAAACTGTTATAAGTAGCGGTGAAACAATAAGGGGAGTGGGTGCTGCAGTAAGCAGAATTATAGGAGGGACTTCATTTACTATAGCCTCAGGAATAACTGATGCAGCCGGACTCATAACATTCTTCTTAGACCCCGATGAGTCCTACACTTATGTATTTAGTAAGACTGGATTCGCAGATAATACTTTTTCACTAGTACCTAACCAAGCAGAAATTTACAAAGTAACTATGGGCCAAGCAGCCGTAACAGGAAGTTTCACTAGCATCGGAGCTAATCTAACTTATGCAATAGAACCCGCGAACGCTACATTAATCAATAACACAGACTTCACATTCTCTTTTAATGTAACTCTAAGAAGCGATATTACTCAAACTTACTTTAACATCACCAACATAACAGGAGATGTATTGTTAACCGCTAATGGGACTGGAGGAGGATTCATTAATGGAAGTCTAAACACAGGTAATGAAACTAGGTTGATAGGTTATTTCGTTATAGAAACAGAGAATGAAACTAGCACCATAACAAAAGTGTGGGTAGTCGGAGACTTCTTCCAAGGAGACTATTCATTAGATAAACAGTTAAGACTCTACTTAGATTATGACTTCGGAGACTTCTTCAGGATTCTAATAGTCCTAGCTACGCTCATGGGCATAATAATTTATATGTCAACCGAAGAAACGATAGATACTACAGAGAATAAGTTGATAGTCGCAGCCTTAATCTTATGGGCCTTTAGTACAGTTGGATGGATGGACACAGGAATAGTACCGGTAACAACAACCGGGAACTTATCCGCGCTCACAACCCTAGCTAATCAATTCGGGATAGCATTCTTATTCTCAGTCTTCGCAGCATCTTATGTAGGAAGGAGGTTATTAGAAAGAGTATAATGGGAAAACTAATTAAATTTTTAACATTGATAATAATGGTAGACTTGCTATTCGTAATCACTGGCCAAGCTCCGGACTCCTTAACCTCAATAATTTTTAGTACATTACTAGACATTGGAAATGTAAGCACTTCCGAATTGATGACTACATTTATAGGGAACATTTTTACTAGCACATCTTCCGCTACGGGTGTGTTAGCTTTAGTGGCCTCCATAGCTACTGTAGCTGTAGGAGTAGTATTCAGCAGAAGTGAATCATTATTATTCGCTTCTTTCGCTGTACCTCTAGGTCTTCTAGCGAATGATCTGGTATTCATAGCTTCATACTTAATAGGATTAAATGCAATCTTGGGAACTTTGATAATGGGCCCAATAATAATCCTATACGTTTTCACAATTTTAGAATGGATACGAGGTAAAGACTGAGGTAAAAGATGGTTTGTGATATTTTAGATTTCAGATGTATTTTAGTGAATGAGATAATCGGAGATACAATCCTAGCAGTGTTGATCTTCGCAATACTTTATTTTATAGTGGCGGGTAAGTTAAGGTTTGGATTACAAACTAGTATGTATTTAGCAGTTCCTATAGTATTAATGTTTGGGATAGTAGTTTATGGATTCACGATTCTTTACGCGTTCTTGACTCTAGTTGCAGCGTTCCTTATTGCAGAATTGGTGACGAAAATCGTAGGTATTCGTTAACATTTAAATAGTGAAACTACTAGTAGAAGTTTAAGGAGATATTATAAATGGCTAAAATAAAAGGTGATTTGGCAATGATTATGATGTTATTCATAGGAGTAACTCTTGCAATAGTCTTCACGACTCAAATAGCTAACAATGTCTTCGACCAAACTAATACTGTTACTGCACCTAACGAAACTCAGAGTATCGTAAGTGCAAGATTAGCAGGTAATGATGTAGACCCTGGGACATTATTCACAGTAACTTTTGACCAAGTAGCAACTGGAAATGACCCGATAGATACGTTTGTCCTTAGAGATGAGCAAGGGAACGCAGCTACAGTAACAACTGATTATATAGTTAATTTAACAACTGGAACTTATACACTAGTAAACACTAGTTTCTGGTCACAAGAACCAGAGAATACAACTTTCAGAAGTTATAACTATAAAGGTTCAGACTATGTAGATGACTCAGGAAGCAGATTAATGATAGCATTAATCTTGTTGTTCGCTGCATTAGCAACACTAGCATTCGGAATATCATCTGTAGCTAAACCTGGCACAACTTTAGGTAATATGTTAAGGAGGGCATAATTTGTCCTTTCTTGACAATATTACCCAGAGTTTGAAGCAAGGGTTTAGCAGTATCTTTGAGAAGCGTAGGCTAGAGAGAGAGCGTCAAGAGTCTTTGCAAAGACAGTTTGCGGAAGAAGAAAAGAGGGCTTTTGATATTGCTTTCAAGCAACAAATAAAGAAGGTTGCTATGATAAAAGCGCAGAGAGACGCTGCACAATTATCAGGTATAGCAAAGTTGAGGGCTGTTAATAAGGTTGAGAACCTTAATAATCCTCAACCACAATTACCCGCGCTACAGAAGTTAAGAGATCTCACAGAGAGGAATATCGCTAGACGTGAGGTTAACCTTGAGAGAACTAAGAAGTTAAAGGAAGCCAGTGACCAAATGAAACAACAAAAAGATATGGAGCGTCAAATGAAAAGAGGTTTACCACGTAAGCCCTTCGGAGGATTATAACAATGGCTAAAAGAAAAACATCCAGATATGCAAGTTTTAAAAAGAATAGTCCTAGACCTAAGAAACGTAGAAATGGATCTGGATTAATCAGAGCAGGGTTAGGTTTAATAGGATTATCTATAGGATTATCGGCCCTTCAATCAGTTCAATCAAACTAAAATGGTAAACGGAAGCTTATTTTTTCCTGCTAAAGATAAATCTTTAGCCAAGAAGATTTCTATAACTAGTCCTACCGCTTTCAAAGAAAGTATTAAAAAGTTAAAGGAAAGCGGGATAACAACTAAAGAAAAAAGAGCTTTAGTCTTAGCGCGTAATAGAGCAACCACTCAATTAGGACGTAAAAATTTATCTTCTAAAGAGAGAAAACAATTCAAGGCTATTTCTAAACAATCATTGCCTAAAATAACGAGGAGTTAACAATGGTTAATGATAAAGTAAGTAAAGCGTTAAGATTCTTTAAGAACAAGAAATTTATTGAGAACACTATAGTTAATAGTGTTAGGATGCGTAATCAGATTATTTTTGGTGCTCGTGCAATTAATAGACAAGTTCCAGGGGTTATCCGTAAACCTACTGAAGATTTTGATATTATCTCCAAGAATCCAAGACAAGCTGCGGAGAGATTAGAAAGATTATTAGATAGAAAGTTTAAGATGGATGCCTTCTTAACTAGGAGGGGAGTATCTAAGCAGGTCGAAGTATACAAAGTCATCTCGCGCCCTACGGAGCGCACTGTAGCCGATTTCGTGAAGCCTAAGAGGTTTGTACCATCAAAGAATATTCAAGGCGTTAAATTCGCTACATTACAATTTCATAAAGAACAGATTAAGAGAACCCTAGCAGACCCTACTCAACAATTCAGACATAAGAAAGACAGGGATGCATTATTAAGAATAGAGATAGCAAAGAAATTAGAACAAAGAAGGAATGATTTATTCCCGACATTATTTGGCTATTAACATTTAAATAGTGAAACTACTAGTAGAATGTCAAGGAAGAGAATATGATTATTAAAAATGTCTATCAATAATAAATCTATTAAAGAGACTCCTAAAAATAAAAAGTTCTCATTTTTCGTTTGGGTTGTTTCTGGAATTTTAATGATGGCTGTTCTCACTGCAGCAGTAACATTTATTGATGATGAGGGCATTACAACTCCTTTCATTAACTCCACAGGGAACCTTACAATAAATGAGAGATTAAGTATAGGAACTTCTAATCCTACTCATGATTTTCATGTAGTTGGTGACGTAAACTTAAATAATACCTTATTTATTAATAAGTCAGGTAATGTTGGCATTGGAACAAGTAGTCCAGATAGACCACTCCATATTATAGGTTCTAATGCGATTTTGGAATTAGATGCCAATTCAGGAACTAATTCTGAATTATATCTATCAGTTAATGGAACTGATAAATTCAGATTAGGAACAGTTGGAGCTTCTCAAAATGAATTTAGAATAAGAAATGAAGTTAATGCTACTACTCTATTTTATATAGATTCAAATGATAATGTTGGAATTGGGACGGCGAGTCCTTCTGAAAAATTAGATGTCCAGGGAAACGTTTCAATTGGTTCTGGTTTTGGAATTGGTTTTGCGAACGATATTAATTCACTCAGAATAGACCATGCAGGAATTGCAAATACTCTTGCTTTTTATACTTCTGGAAGTGAGAGATTAAGAATTGATAATATTGGTAATGTGGGCATTGGAACGAGTAATCCAATTATTCAACTTCAAGTTGAAGATGCAGCAGGTGATAATACTGCTGTAGTAAACATAGTGGATACTTCGGCAAATACAAATGACCGTATATTAAATATACAAGCAGCAGACGCAACGCCTTCTTCAAATGATTATTTCATAATGTTTTTAGATAGTGGTAGCACTGCTGATGGACAGATTAGAGGAACCGGTGCAGGAGGAATTGCTTATGATACAAGTTCAGACAGAAGATTGAAGTATAATATTCGTGATACTTTGCTTGGTTTAGATGAGATAATGAGTATAAAAGTGAGAGATTATGAACGAGGAGAGTTCATGACTACTCAAACAGGATTTATCGCGCAAGAATTGCATAAAGTACATCCAGGTATTGTACATAAAGGTGGAGATGAAGAAACTGACCCTGAGATAAAAGATGTGTGGGGTTTGGATTATGGTAAGCTTACACCTCTTTTGACAAGAGCAATCCAAGAACAACAATCTCAAATCGAATCATTACAATCACAAAACGATTTGCTAAAATCAGAACTTTGTTCAAAAGATCCAACATATAGCTGGTGTTAAGATGAAAAAGGAAATTCATAAAATGATGAGTGAACAAGTAAAAAAAAACTTTCAGTACCAATAATTATACTTTTAGCTCTATTAATAATCCCTTCTGTAAGTGCTTTAACATTAGATAATAATACTATTCTAAATACTACAATCTCTAATTCTTCTCTTACTTTTAATGCTTTCAGTGTTCAAGTAGATAATTTTACTATAGACTCTACTTCAGTAGTGTTGAGGAACGTAAGTTATACTGATGCGAGTCGTGATAGGTTTTGTGCTATAATAAGTCATACTGCTGTTAATACTAATGTTGATAGCGGGCAGTTCACCGCAGTCTTCGGTTGTGGAGCTATTGACCAATCCATATGTCAAAGTTCTGGGAGTGTTGCTATAATCAGGGCCTTACAAATATTCTTAGCGTTAGGGCTCATCATATTCGTGATTACTCTAGGTATGGGATTCAAGGATGGAAAAATTAAGATAGGTAATGTTATGAATAAGAAAGTCATCGGTTCTTTCATCTCCATCTTAGTAGGAGTAATAATAATCACGATAGCTATTACAGAGAGTGGTAATGTCATAGGAACCTGTTAATATCCTACCTTAGAGTATCATAAGTGTATAATATATTATACTTCAAAGTATGGTAATCGTACAATAAATAATCCATCGAGTTCAGTTACGTCACTTTCTCTGGGCTCGATGGATTCTAGTCTAAAATATCCTAATTAATTCTGAAGTAATTACAAAAACTATTTAAAGAAAAAGTAATTAAGAAGTATAGAGGTGACAAATGAATTGGAACTGGAGAGAGTGGGAAGGAAAATATATTTTTGTTAGATTAAAATCTAATACTGTTTATTCTGGAAAAGTTATAAGTGTATCCGAAGAGGAGAATGGAATCTGTTTCTTAAAGATAATAGATAAGTTCGGAAGCCCAGTTACTTTTGTTAATTCTGAAATTCTAGAAATAAAAGAGAAGAAGGTGATTAAACGGTGAAGACTAAGTTTACTCAAGAAGACTTCAAGACTATACATAAGGAAGCCAGAGGCTTTAGAATAAGGAAGATACAAGAAACTATTCACAGAATGAAAGAAGGAAAAGAAGTTCCTGAAATGGACTTAAATATTATTAGAGTTTGGGGAGGTCTTTATGGAAGAGAAGATTAAAGAGTTAGAAGGAATACAATCTGATTTAGAGAAGAATGATAATGGCCCTTCAATAACAATAGAATCTTTTGTAAGTAAGTTAGACTTAGCAAAACAATTCCTGAAGATACAACCAATATATTATGATGAGAATAAGAACTGGTGGGCATGGGATAACAAAAAATTAATCTGGAGAGTTATCGATGACACAGGAATACTAAACTGGATTAGTAAAACTAGTAGAGCAGACACAATAAAATCCTCTGAAAAAAATGAGATACTAGAAGCCCTACGTCAAGCAGGAAGGTTAAACAAACCTCTAGACCCCCCATCAACTTGGATACAATTAGGAAACAAAATAATAGATATTAAAACCTTAAAGGTGCGTGACCCTAGCTCTGAATATTTTATGACTAATGTTATTCCTTGGAATATGGGTACTAAAAAAGATACACCTGTAATAGACAAATTATTTAATGATTGGGTTGGAAAAAAGAAAACATTACTGTATGAGATATTAGCTTATTGTATGTTAAGAGATTATCCAATACATAGAATCTTATGTTTTATAGGAGCAGGTAGTAACGGTAAAAGCACTTATTTAGAACTGATTAATAGATTCATAGGTAAGGAGAACTTATGTTCTTCAGACCTTGACACCCTATTAAATTCTAGATTCGAGAAAGCTAGACTGTACAAAAAGTTAGTATGCTTAATGGGTGAAACTAACTTCAATGAAATAACTAAAACAGATGTGCTCAAAAGATTAACTGGGCAAGATATGATAGGGTTAGAAATGAAGAATAAGAATCCCTTTGAAGACATTAATTATGCAAAAATAATAATCTCAACTAACAATCTTCCAACTACAAATGATAAGAGTGATGGGTTCTACAGACGTTGGAATATAGTAGACTTTCCTAATAAGTTTGATAAGGAAGAAGATGTGCTAGGAAAGATTCCAGAAGAGGAGTATAATAATCTTGGGACTAAGTTAGTATTTATATTAAGAGATTTGATTAAGAGAGGTAAGTTTGAAGGGGAAGGAACTATAGAACAAAGAAGAGAGCAATTTGAAGATAAATCTAATCCTTTTGATAAATTCTGGAAAGATAACATAGTTGAAGGTTATGATAATAATATTTGGAAGCATGAGTTCAAGAAGAGACTTGATGACTGGTGTAAAGAAAATAGCTTTAGACAGCTTACAGACACTTTTGTTAGTAAGAAAATGAAAGAGAGGCATGTTGAAGTGAGGCAACTGAGTGCTGAGTTTTATACTAAAGAAGGAGAGAAACCTAGATGGAGAGCTTGGATAGGCTTAAAATGGAAGTAAAGCGAACTTTTAGGGCCTACCTGCACAGCTTACACAGGTTGAACGGGCAGTTCCTATTAGTTTCCCATGTGTATAATGGGTAGAGATTGGGTGTGTAGGGTGTGTAAGTGGTGTAAGGATAAAAAATGAAGATATTGAACTTATATGCTGGAATTGGAGGAAATAGGAAGCTATGGAAAGACGTAGAAGTCACAGCTGTAGAACATGATACTAAGATAGCAGAAGTGTACAAAAAACACTTCCCAGAGGACACAGTTATTATTGGAGACGCTCACCAATACTTATTAGACCATTATCAAGAATTTGACTTTATTTGGAGTAGTCCACCCTGTCCTTCTCATTCACATATCAGAAAGGAACTTGCAGTAGAAGCAAGGGGACAGAATAAACCTATCTACCCAGATTTAGAACTTTATGAAGAGATTTTATTCCTTCAGGGATACTTCAAAGGGAAATGGGTTGTTGAGAATGTTGTTAGTTGGTACTCTCCTTTAATACACCCATTTGAATATGGTAGCCATTATTATTGGAGCAACTTTGTAATAGATGGAAAGAAAGATAGCACTAGAAATCATCATTCAGGTATAAAAGACTTAGAGTTTAGGAAGGGGTTTAACCTAAAAAATTATAGAGGAATAGACAAAAGAAAGATACTAAGGAATTGTGTTGAGCCAGAAGCAGGATTATGTATATTCAACATGGCATTTAAAGAAAAACAAAAGGTTTTACAACTCTAAATTAACTACTTTAGAATTACAAGACATATTTAAATAAGACAAATGGATAATAAGAACATGAAAGAAAAGAGTGACGAAAATAAAAGGATTAAGAGGGTTCTCGACGCACATCACAGAGTGTTTACTCTTGAAGAGTTCTTAGATTATTTCTCGGGGGTTATTGTCAAAGACCCCGAAACTGGAGTAAATGCCCTACGTATTGGTATGAATGGTATTAATTTTTCTTTAATAATGGAACGTGACAAATGATAATTAACCAAATATTAGCTATTACTATAATGACTACTTTTGGTTTTTGTGTAGGTGTTATGATTGGACAACTCCTAGAGGTAGAAAAATGAGCCAACAGTCTGAGTATAATAAGATAATGAATCTTACAATCAAAGATTTAATCTTGATGTATCAAGGTATGGATAAAATAATGACTCTGGGGAATCAGACTGTGAGGTTAAGAGTTACTCATGAAGGGGTTTATGTAACTAGAAATATTGAGGTGTTGGAATGAATGATGACTTTATAGCTCTTTTGTCGTTATTAACTTTTAGTTTATCAGTTACTCTTATTTTATTTACAGGAGCCTTAATGAGTTATGATTCTATTAATGAGTTTATAATAATGGGACTGGTAGCAATAGGTTTAATTGGAATAATGGCTTCAACAGGAACTATATTTACTATGGAAGAAGAAAAATGAGTTGGGGTAATATTTTAAAAGCTGCAGATGAGTATAATTTTCACAATAAAATGAAAGGAGGTACAGACCAAATGGGAAATTTAATGGAAGAAGCCAAAGCTTATGAGCCACAAAAAACACTTACTGTTGCCGATTTAGAAGCCTTATCTCTCGAAGTGCCTGTAGAGGATAGAGAAAAGACGGATAAGAACGGGGAATTGTTTAAGTACAAAGTTGTTGTAGTGCTTGATAAGGAGTATCGAGTTCCAGTAACTGTTCTTGGGGATATTAAAGAACAAGTTAAAGCAAAGCCTACTCTTAAAACTGTAAAAGTTATTAAGAAAGGAACAGGTAGGGATACAAGGTATACAGTTATACCTTTAGAATAATAGTTAGCAGAAAAACCTAGTCATCGGTGCTAACAGACAGATTCAATCCGCCCTTTTATGCTGATGGCGAGGCGGGAGTAAGGACATACTGTAGATGTTTGCCAAATGTCTACCTCCTTTTGTCCACTCCCGTCGAACTTATAACCAAAACGGGGGTTGAATAAACTATATAAAAAATGGAAAAACAAGATCAAGTAATAGACTGGAAACAGAAATGGAAGCAGCTCAAGAAGAGAGTTGGTGATGAGTTAACGATGCTCGGAACTAGAATTGCTAAAGAGCATGAACTAGGTCTCGAAGCCGTTGAAGATTCAGATCGGATTAAAAGATATTGTCATAAGAAGACAATGAAATGGATGCATGGATTAGAAGAAGAGGAACAATTACAATGAAAACTGAAACACTAAAAACCTTGGAAAAGATGGCTAGGTATTATATCACTAGAAATACAGACCCTACTAAGAAAGAAGAGTATTCTGGTAGACCAGAATACAAGGCTGCTTATGAAGAGTTACAAGAATCATTAAAGAGACGGAACGGAGGTTATTTCGACCCACCAATGTAAAATGATAGATTTAAGGAAAGAATTAAAGGAGTTGCTTGAAGGAGCTTTAGATTGTCATGGTTGTTTGCAGAATAAAGCTAATGAAGAACAAATTAAGGAGATAGAAGAATGGTTAAAGGAATAATAAAAGAAGCTGAATTTAAAGCGGAGTTATTAGAGTTAATTAAGATTAACAGAGAGAATGCAAAAGCCTTAGCCCTCGCAGATGTAGAAAAGCTTATTGATAAGCTTAAAGAAGAATATATTGATTATTATTCTCAATGGTATGTTCTTGATAAAACAAGAAAATGCCTCAAATCACTTAATAGTCCACAGGTTTTATCAGAAACTAGCAAGGCTGTGGACTCCCGCAAGAGATGTGGAAAACACCTATATGATGGTACTGCTCATTATAAGTGTGGAGAATTATGTTCTTCGTGCAAGGAGGCCACACAATGAAAGAAAGAGAAGTAACAATAGATTTTAAAGGAGAATGTGGTCAAGAGTCAAGTAAGACAATTTACAAAGATAATTGGTTTTGTAATAAATGTCATAAAGTCCATTTGTTTGATGTTGTTTCAGCATCAATTGAAGATTCTCGCAAGGGATGTGGCACATTATGGGGTGATGATAGTAATACGCTATTTTGTTGTAATAGCAAGAGAACTTTATGCACTTCGTGTAGGGATCAAGAATGAATTTCTGTTTACAATGTGGGGCTAAAATGTTCACTCAATGGGATTACTTTCAGCATCAAAGAGATACCCTTCATAAAGTAATTATTACCCTTTCATGCGAGGATGCCCAATGACAGACATAATCAAAGAAACCATATTAAAGAAATGGGATTCAAATGGAAAAGTGCAACCTATGATAGATGAAATAAAAAAAGCACTCTCCAAAGAGCTAGATGATTGTGGTTTAAGTTTAAATGATATTATATGGATCAAACAACGTTTAGGTCTGGAGGCTGGAGAATGATAAGTTTGTGGATTAGAATAAGGGCTGGTAAGGTTAAGGTAGAATATAGTGATGAGGGGATTACTCAAGGAGAAGCCTCTCAGTTAAATTGGGAATTAGAAAAAGTAAGAGACTTGCTATTTAATAAGCAATGGGAAGACGAAGTCGAGATGGAATCTAAAGAGGTCGAAGAATGATAATGAGAGAATATTTTGATAATAAAGAGAATCAATTGCATGATAGAGATTTGAAAGTCGGAGACCATTTTATTCTGGACTTATATCCTGTTTATGATAATGGCCCTAACAGAGATGGAACTGATGTGGAGATATGGGAAGTTGTAGTCACTAAGAAGAAGATTTATCATAAGAGGAGAAGACAATGGTTTAATTTTGAAGCTATAAAGAAAATTACTACAGGAAAACAATTCGGCTATCCTAATGGTTATTGGAAAGTCCCAAAAGAAGAGGTGCAAGATGAGTGATTTACAGTTTGCTAGGGATGATAAGAAGAAGGTTTTTGCTAGTTATCATTTCACTAGTAAGGATATGAAGTATAATGGTTTCGGGAATTACATTGGTGAGTTTGATATTGCAGCTTATCATTATGACCCTGCAAAATTCATTCAAGATTTGGAGAAGAGTATTTCTATGAGTGTTAGTGAGCAGCTTAAAATGGAGGTTAACATTAAAGTGTTGTTCTTCAGATGACTAATCAAGAATCAGATGTGTGTCCTATTCCCATGTTGTGCCCTAAATGTGTCTTCGCAAGTAAAATGACTTACAAGGAAGTAGGAACAACAGAATTAATATCTTGTAAAAGTTGTGGATTTAAATTCAAGAATCCTGTATTTGCGAACTCATGGGAAGAAATAGCAGAGGATGCTGCTAGAGCGAGGGATTGTTAAAATGGCTAAGAGCGGTACTGGAAGTGTGAGTAGAGCTATTAACCATGCTAAGAGATGGGCCAATGACCCAGAGTTCCGTAAGAGGAATAGAGCAAGAGGTTTTCAGTATTATCATAGGAAGGTTGGTGCTCTACAAGAACGTGATAGGGTTTTAATGCTTCTTAAACCAATCTTACAGAAGAATTGTGTTGGTACTGCTGCTAATTGTTATATAATTTATCAAGAACTCAAGGAGGCTATTAATGGCTTATCCTAGACCACAAGGCTTAAATAACGCCATTACCATAACCTCTGATGGTATTCAAGAAAGGAAATACTCCTTGGAACAAAGGAAAGAAAGGATTACAAATAGCTTGGAGTAAAGGAACTAAAGGAGTAGTTAAGGCAAATAGTGGTTCTTTTAAAAAGGGAAATAAGACATGGTCCACAGGAAAGAAAATGACGGAAGAGTTTAAAATGAAGATAAGCCAAAAACTGAGAGGAAGATATGCACCCTATAATCTAGGTGATAGGAACGGTAATTGGGGTGGAGATAAGGTAGGTTATAGTGGTCTACACTCATGGGTTAACAAAAGATTGAATAAACCAAATGAATGTTCAAATTGTAATAAGGAGACGACTAAATTAGATCTTGCTAATATTAGTCAACAATATAAGAGAGATCTTAATGATTGGGAATATCTCTGTAGAAGTTGTCATATGAATAAAGACGGTAGAATAAGTAATTTAAGTAGGAGTAGTGATTAAAGTTCCCTACCCCAAACCTTGCTTCGAATGTAATAAAAGGATTATTAATAGGTGTAGGTCTCAAAAGTTTTGTTCAGGTTGTCAAAGGAATCATTATGTAGATGGTGCTATGAAGAGAGTTATAACAATCCATGACAGGAGAGAGATATGAAGTGTGAAAAATGTAATAAAGAAATATATTATAGAGAATCATGGATTTGGCCTCTAGTAGGTTTATTAATGATAGCTTTCATTTATTTCATGCAAGATTTTCTATTTATGACTATTCTTGCTTTAGGTTACCTATTTACTTCTGTAATGTATAATGCTTCAAGACCAAGGAGGCCTAGAAAGAAATGAGTAAGTGGGAAGATTATAAGAGAGCAATTAAGAATCCTAAGCCGGAACTTCTTATGCAAGTAGAATACAGAAGTCATTTTATGCAGATATTCGGTGTGGCGATTGTTTCAGTTATACTTGTCTTGAAAGGTTTTTGGTACATCCTATTCGCATTTATATTCTCTATAGGAGTAAGTTATTCTCAAGGAATGGCTGCTTATAAGAAGTATAACTCTTACATGAGCTATATGGAGAATCAACCCACAGAAGAAGACCCTAGCCCTTCCAGGAGGCGTTCTAAGGTCGTTCAGAAGGTGTTTGGAGGTGCTAGTACAATGTGGGCATCCGGACTAGCTGTAATAAGCGCATATGTCCTTATAGACCCATTTAGAGCACCTTGGTACGTTCAACTAGCATACTTTATGCTCATGCTAATTTTCTATGTAATCTTTTATTATTTTATACTTTATTGGTTTGCAAAGAGATTTGATACAAAAAGATATAAGGAGGTAAAAGAAGATGGGGAAAGAAAAAGAAGAAGAGGCAAAGACTCCGGAAGAAGAAGTATTAAGCATAGAGCAAGAAAAAAAGTTATTAGAACAAAGGCTTAATGAAATTAAAATCCAGGAGAGCGCTGAGAAACTACCTGAGATTGTAACTGCATTATCTAAGAAAGTAGATATGCTTGAAGAGACACTTACTGAAAGAATGGTTGAAGTTCAAGATGCGGTTAAGTTTATAGGTACTCGCTTAGAAGCACGTAAGAAATAAGATGGGATGGAAATTTAATACAGCACTAGGATTATTTTTTATTAGTTTACTTAGTTTAGCATTCCTAGTACACCCATTAGTAACGCTATTCGGCGTTCTAGGAGGGCTAGTGTTCCTCATAGAAGATGCCATGGACAAACTACAATATGGAAGATAACTTTTTAATCAGGGCTTTAACGCCTAAAGACACAGAAGAAGTAAAACCAGGAGTATTCCTTAAACAGCGTGGTGATACTTATAGACAAGTATACCCTGCGGTTTGGAAAGGTAAGATCAACTGGAGGAACTTAATCTTAGGGCCGAACTTTACTAAAGGATTTATTACTTTTATTATTTTTATGTTTATAGTATTAAGTTACTCTCATGATGTCGCGCAATACAAAGAATTTTATGAGGATATTAGTAATAATCCGAATAAGTTCTGCGTGGCTTATTATTCAAGGGCTCCTCCGGAAATCGGGAGCCCTGCATTAATAGTACCAATAGATTTTCAAAGAGGGGTGATGAGTGAAACAAAAATT